>MDTC01128805.1_pt1 | contig 27387 bp, 28 predicted proteins | sample 811181 | NCBI WGS metagenome assembly MDTC01 (sample SAMN05326644, study PRJNA326480) | marine metagenome | isolation source: seawater | place: Pacific Ocean: North | collected 2011
GGAGAAGGCTGGAGAAGGTCGTGATGTCGGCCTCTAGACGTGGGCTTTCTCGAGGCACAGTCTGACTAGCTCAAATCCCGCAAGGCGGCTCGCTTGGGCGTCTTGTTTTCTCTCGAGAATTGCTTGCCGTAAAGAATACACCGGCAAATGAAGGCTTGGATCCCGTTTTCCTCACGCAAGGGGTGGGGCTTGAATTGGTTCGTATCAAGTCAGCCGCATGAATAAAAGAAAAGCCGGAGCTGAACCTTCGCCTTGACCACGAGAGGTAATATGAATCACCTCACTATTGATTTGCTGAGAGATCAAGCTCACGAATCCAGATGTTACGGAAGCGAACCGGGTTACTGTGGTTTTGCAACTGGATTGGTCCGGTTTCTTTGACCGTGTTGTAATTTGCTACCTTTTTATGGCCGCTGGGCCCGAGGTAGTTTTGCCGGTGGTGAGTGACAACACCATTGTGCAGAACGGTGGCAAAGGCTTGCTTGAGAAGGTTGCCCTCGGCATCCCATTTGGGGGCTTCGAAAATGATATCATAAGTCTGCCACTCTCCGGGGGGACGAGAGGCGTTGACCAAGGGTGGCTTGTAGCCATAAATCGCTGAAGCTTGGCCATCGGCGTAGGACTTGTTGTTGTAGGAGTCCAGCACCTGCACTTCATATCCGCCGAGAAAGAAAACACCGCTATTGCCGCGCCCCTGTGATTTCCCAACAACTTCATCGGGTGAAGCCCATTCAATATGGAGTTGGACGTCCCCAAATTCCCGCTTGGTTCGCAGGTAGCCTCCAACACCTTGGCCTTTCGGCGGCACTTCGAGTAGGCCTTCTTTTATAATCCAATCAGCAGGGGAATTGTCTTTTGCCATGACCCACTCATCAAGATTACTACCATCGAAAAGGATGATAGCGTCGGAGGGCGCCGAAGAAGCGGTTTCCCCTGGAGTTACGCCTTCAGGACGTGGTCGCGCGTCATCATGAACTCTCCACTTACCCCCTGGTAAGTAAGGGGTATCGGTATAACCAGTTGGGTGTTTCTCTTTAGCGGGAGCTTTGGATTTGGCAGGAGCCTTTTTATTTTCCTCAGTATGGGCAGACGGGCGCAATAGCAGGGAAAGACCGAAAACGAGCAAGATGATTAGTCTCATAATGGCGGGAGAGTGCCACGAACTATGGCTGCTGACAATGGCAGAATGGCGGACTTTTTAACCTAAACGTCATTCAGAGGCTGTATATTGCTAGAACTTAGCCGATACAAAGAAAAACCCGGATGGACTGAGTCGATCCGGGTTCTTGAAATAAACGTGACTTCCCGGTACTACGGTAACTAGACCTGCCCGGATATAGACTTTCCTGTTGAGAGAAGGTCATCGCACGCAACTCCAATGCGGCTGGCCATGCCTTCCTCTGCAGCCTTGAGGTAAGCACGAGGATCGTAGACTTTCTTGTTTCCAATCTCGCCATCAATTTTAAGAACCCCGTCGTAGTTTTGTAACATGTGAGAGGCAATCGGCCGAGTGAAGGCGTATTGGGTATCGGTGTCGACATTCATCTTCACGACACCGTAATCGAGTGTTTCCCGTATCTCTTCGATTGTCGATCCCGAGCCGCCGTGAAAAACAAGGTCGAACTCAGCGTTGTCGCCATATTTCCCGGTGACGGCGTCTTGTCCGAGCTTGAGGATTTCGGGGCGCAGTTTTACGGCACCAGGCTTGTAGTGCCCGTGGACATTACCAAAGGTGGCCGCAAAGGTGAAGCGACCAAGCGGGTGGAGGGCCTCGTAGACAGCCATCATGTCTTCCGGAGTGGTGTAAAGATCTTCGTCGGGAGTGTCTTCAGTTCCAGCGGCTCCTTCTTCCTCGCCGCCCACAACGCCGGCTTCGACTTCAAGAATAATCTCGTTATCGGCGCACGTGGCGAGATACCTCTTGGAGATCTCGAGGTTTTCGTCTAAAGCGAGCTCGGAGGCATCAAGCATATGATTCTGAAAAAGGTTGTTCTCGCCCCGAGCACGACGCTGGGCCGTCGCTTCAATGAGAGGATCGAGGAAATCAGGAGCCACATGGGGGCGGCAGTGGTCGGTATTTAGGGCGACAAGAACATCGTATTGCTCAGCAAGGCGATGGGTGAGTTCCGCGAGAGCGATGGTTCCGTGCACCGTATTTTTGTGATTAAGGCCGGAAGCAAACTGCCCCGCACCGGTAGAGAACTGGATGATGCCGTCAGACTTCATATCTGCGAAGGCTTTCAGCGCTGCGTTGATAGTAACGAGGCTGGAGCAGTTGATCGCAGGGTAGGCATAGCTGCCCTCTTGAGCGGCATCCAACATGGCTTCGAACTGTTTCGGAGTTGCAACTGGCATAGTGTCGGACCTTTACGCGCGGTGCCCTATAATTTCAAGCACCGAATTTTTCTGATTTCGCGATCTCAGGAAAGCAAGTGGTCGAAAACATTTTGGATTTGGCAAAAATAGTCTCAGATCATACTGTCGAATGTTGTAGTTCATGTCGGAATCCATCTTCACCAGAGAAGGCTACATCCGCCCCGCTGTCCTAATAGCGGCTTATCGGGGGGGTATGTTCCCCATGGCTATGGATAACAGGGGCGAGATTGGTTGGTTTTCCCCGGATCCCAGGGGAGTCATCCCTTTGGAGGAATTTCATATTCCGCACGGTTTGAAGCGGACTCTCAGGAGAGATCCTTTCGAAATCCGAATCAATACTGCATTTGCTGAGGTGATGCGGGGATGTTCTGACCGCGAAACGACTTGGATTAGCGAAGAAATCGTAGATAGCTACGTTAAGCTTTTTGAGCTTGGTTATGCGCACTCGGTTGAAACCTGGTTGGATGATCAACTGGTTGGAGGACTCTACGGAATTGCGATAGGTGGTGCCTTTTTCGGCGAGTCGATGTTTAGTCGCGAATCAGATGCGTCTAAAGTAGCCCTCGTTAGGCTTGTTGAGCGAATGCGTGAAAAAAGGTTTCAACTTCTTGATACGCAATGGAATACCAAACACCTTAAAATGTTTGGTTGTCAGGATGTCCCACGTTTTGAGTATCTAGAACGCCTGAATACGGCTCTTCTTGTGACGACCTCTTTTGTCTAGTGTTGAGTGGTCGGAATCACCCACCGGCAACCATTCGGATCACCTCCACGACATCCCCGTTTTTAATGAGTTGAGAGTCGAATTCTCGCGTTAGTATTGCTTCGCCATTGAGTTCGACTAGAACCGGAATTTCGTCGTTCTTCAGCCGTGATACAAACTCATTCACTGTGACGCCGCTGTCAGGCGCTTCAGTTTTATAGGGATTTCCGTTGAGGATGATAGTCATGAGTTTGTAGCGCCGTCCGGAACCGCTGCTTTTGGAGGTCGTGTAGTCTGGTTTGGGGCTGCGAGAATAGAGGGATCCCAGTCTTTCCAAACGGGTTCCAGGCCAATTTGCGAGAGGCGGGCCGCGATTTCGTCTGGTGATCGCTCGTCAGCAATGTCAAATTGTCCGGTTGCCGAAGTTTCCCCCTCACTGGCGTTGCAAGGAGTAGGTGCCGATTCGTCACTTACCTCGACGCGGCGCCCACGGACCGTCAGGTGAACATCATCAGCACCCTCGCCAGTATATCCTCCTGGCTCAGTGTGACTTCCAGCGCTGATGCTTGTGACGCCAAGTGGGAAGAGCGCATCTCGGAGAGCACGAGGTTCCCTGGTGCTCAGAATAATACCCACCTGAGGGAAGCAGACCCTGAAAGCGCAGAGGGCCTGAACGAATTCTGCATCGCTGAAAGGATATTCTGGCTTGAAGTTTCCTGCAGCGGGTCTCAGGCGCGGCAAACTAATGGTAAACGTCGATTTCCAGCAGGTTCGGTAAAGGTATTCAAGGTGAGCGGCAAGTCGAAGTAGTTCGTAGTGCCAATCGGCTAGGCCCATCAGGGCGCCGATGCCAATGCGACGGAACCCTCCTTCGTAACCTCGTTCTGGGCACTCCAAGCGCCAATCGAATCGTTTCTTGGGGCCTGCCGTGTGGAATTCAGCATAAGCGCCCCGGTGGTAGGTTTCCTGATACACCACCAATCCCTCGCATCCTGCCTCGACCATGCGACGGTATTCAGGTGTTTCCATGGGGCCAACTTCGATGGCGAGTGTCGGAACAGATTCCCGAAGTGACTCGAGACATTCCTCAAGGTAGCCCCCTGAGACGAACTTAGGGTGTTCTCCGGCAACGAGGAGGATGTGCCGGAATCCCTGTTGCGCAAGGAATTTGGCTTCTTTGACGACCTGTTCTACACTTAGCGTCGTTCTCAGGATAGGGTTATCCCGAGAAAAGCCGCAGTATGAGCAGTTGTTGACGCACTCATTCGATAGGTAGATGGGCGCGAAAAGCCTCATGGTCTTACCAAACTGTGCTCTTGTCGTTCTCACAGATTTATTTGCCAGCGCTTCGAGCTCAGCAGGCGACTTTGGCTCCAGCAGTCGGCGAAACTTGCTGAGAGTGGCCGAGAGTGGGGCGCCAGAGTCCAGAGCGTTGAGCTGTTCGACAAATGACATAAGATTGCAACATAGCCATCTGGAGGGTCTCGGCAATACTCTGTCTGAAGGAAAATTTACTAAATGCGGAAGTAGTTTAGAAAGATAAGAAAAAAACCGTTGCCAAACCTCGGAACCGCCGGTAATAACTCGCTGAACGGAACTATCTTATTTCAAATGGCTGACGCACAAATCGAAGAAAAAGTTAAGAACATCATCGTTGAACAACTTGGCGTAAGCGAAGATCAGGTGAAAACTGAAGCAAAGTTCATCGAAGATCTTGGTGCTGATTCGCTCGACACGGTTGAGCTTGTAATGGCGTTCGAGGAGGAGTTTGACATCAACGTCCCCGACGAAGATGCTGAGAAACTGACAAGTGTGGGCGAAGTTATCGGCTACATCGAGGAACAGTCCAAGTAAGATAAATCGTTTCCAACTTTAGTGAATGCGTCCTCGAGTAGGGCGCATTTTTTTTATTCCGGTCACACGTTCGCGACTTAGGAGTTATGACTCACGCTTGCCAGAAAGCATTATCATTGGATTTCGGGTGAATCTAACAGTATTCTCCTCGCGATTGTTCCTATGCCTCTCTCCTTCGATGACATCGCCTATGCCATGGAGACGACCCATGTTGTCCATGAACCAGACCGCCGCATCGATACGTTCGGAACCACAAACTTCGAGTTTGCTCTCTTGACTGAGCCAATGGATGAGGTAGGCCAGGTGCGCATTCGAGAAGGGCGCCTAGAGGCCGAACGTCCTAAAATCCTTCGTCCGGGCGGCTACGAGGACCTGATGTTCGAGGGTTTTGGCGAGCAGGCGGAAGCTTTTGCTGACTGGTTTCGTCAGTTTGGAAACGTGAATCTAGTGAAGTATGGGTTCAACTTCGCGAAGCGTGGTTTCTCCGAAAGTGTCGCTAGTGAACCTCTCGAGGCGGTGCGTGATCGTATTGTTCGCGATATTGAGTCGTCCGGTAATCCGTCACGTGCCGTTATTGTTGGGGTGGACGATACCTGGGAGATTTCACTGATTAAGTTTACCATGGAAATGATCGGTAGCTCATTGGAGATGAATGCGTTTGATTTTAAGCGGCGAGGTCTTCTCTAACATAAAAATCTAATCTCACTCATGGCTCGTCTAAAGTTCCCTCTGGCGGTTTTTGCGTTCATGATCTGTGGGGCCGGTCTGGCAGGGGCCTTTTACTTCTCGACAAAGGATGTGCAACCAGAGATCTCGGTGAATAGCCAAATTATCGAAGACGATGCAGTGAAGCCTGAGAGGCCTGACTTCGGGAACGGTCACTTTGATACTGCTATGTCCCTTCTCAGGGAGGGAGAGCTTGTTTCAGCAAGAGACCGCTTTCTCTACCTGATACAGTATTACCCCGAATCCAAATCTATCACCCATGCTAAGCGGGTAGCAGGGGAAGTGAACCTCGATCTGCTGATCTCTCCGATCCCTCAGCCTGAGAAGTTTCGTCATGTGGTGAGTCAGGGAGAAGCTCTCGTTACGATTGCTAAGCGCAGTGACTCCACAGTTGATTACATTATGAGAGCAAATGGAAAAACCACCGCCCTGATCTATCCAGATGAGGAATTGGTTGTTTGTCCGCTCAATTACCGCATCGAGATCTGCTTGGAGAATCGCGCGTTGACTGTATATGACGAAGATATGTTCTTTAAGGAATATAGGATCGTCGATGCTAATCTCCCGCCGGAAGTTGCTGGACCAGTGACGACCACAATTAGCGAAAAGGTGGCATGGGATTCGGATCGTCCCGTGAATTTTACCGACGCTACTTACCTGAAGTGTAGCAAATGGTTGCGGACGGAAAAGATTGGTCTTTTTATCTGGGAAGATGCCGAAGGGCCTGATGCGGGCGATACGCCTTTTGGTCTTATGGTTGAAAAGACTGATATGCAGGAGCTTTTTACTATCCTGCGCGTCGGGACTGAAGTGAAGCTGGTTCATTGACCTGAGCCATAGAACTGCTAAAATTACGCAAGATGATGAGCACTGAGCCTCTCGAGTTTGAAAAGCCGATCGTGAATCTAGAATGTCAGCTTACTGAGCTGCGTGACCGGGCTGCCGATAGTGATATCGACATGTCCAGCGAAATGAAGCGAATCGAGGATAAGCTGACCAAAACCAAGACCGACATCTATCGTAATTTGTCGTCTTGGCAGCGCGTTCAAATCGCGCGACACACTCAGCGCCCTTTTATGCTCGATTACGTGGAGCATTCCTTTGAAGACTTTCTCGAGTTGCACGGTGATCGCCACATCGGCGATGATGAGGCTATGCCCGGTGGGTTTGCCTGCCTTGAGGGTCGGCGAGTCATCGTGATCGGTCATCAAAAAGGACGCGACACTAAAGAAAATCTCCGCCGTAACTTCGGTAGCGCCCACCCCGAAGGCTATCGCAAGGCACTGCGTCTCATGCGTATGGCTGAGAAGTTCCAAATCCCAATCGTGACCTTGATCGACACTCCCGGTGCCTATCCAGGGATAGGTGCAGAGGAACGTAACATCGCAGAGGCCATTGCTTTTAATCTGCGGGAAATGATGACTTTGACCGTTCCAATTGTAGCCGTGGTGATTGGGGAGGGGGGCTCGGGAGGGGCGCTGGGTATTGGTATTGCGGATCGCGTTCTCATGATGGAGAACGCCTACTATTCTGTTATCAGCCCGGAAGGCTGTGCGGCGATTCTCTGGAAAGATCGCAAGTATGCTACTGAGGCAGCCCAAGCCCTCAAGTTGAGTGCAAGCGATCTTCTCGATCTTGAGATCATCGACGAAGCTATTCCTGAGCCGATGGGTGGGGCTCATCACGATCATGTTGGTTCAGCTAGCAACTTGAAGACAACCGTGAACAAGCACCTCATAGAGTTGGAGGGAATTTCCACGGAAGACCTCCTAAACCAGCGTTACAACAAGTTTCGAAAGTTTGGTAAATTCAAGGAACGCGGACGAAAGTAGCGACTGTTTGGATGCTGCGGCATTCGGTCAAACAATCAACTTGAATCTTTTTGAAGCTGAATCACGCTCAAGTCTATGAATTCTCTCACACTCGGGTTCCTCTACGTTTGTGGCTTCAGCTGGCTGTTTTGTGAAGTTTGCGTCGGAGCCAGCAACGGCGCATGGGCACCCCTTATTCTTTTTGTCATCTTTTTTACAGTGATGTTCTCAGTTTTGGGGTGCATTCGTTTGTCGGAAAAAGCCGTCAATACGGCTGGGCCGATTTTTGCGATTCTCATTGGCCTTGGCATTGCAGCCTACGGAGTCAACGCATTCGATGTCAGTCTTGTTGGTGCTGTCCTTCGCCTTCTTGGAGGCGGTATGATGATCGCACTTGGCGGAATGGCAATTCTCCTGCGGCGGAGTGAGGAAGCTTCCCACTAGGCAATGATCGGGTTATCGTGAGCTCGGAAATGGTCACGATCGAAGGTCGTTGGGCTGTCGAGGCTGCGCTGCGGTCCCCCTTTTTTTGTGTCCGCAGTGTCATTGTCGAAGAAGGACGGCATGATGAATTGGTCGATTTAGCTGAGCATAAGAATGTAGAGCTTAGGAAATTGCCCAGTGAATTGATGGCACAGGAGGCGGGGTTTGATTTTCATCGGGGTGCCTTGGCCCGCGCCGATCGACCAGAACCTGCCTCGTTCGATGATGAAGTTGATTCGATAAAGCGGCTTGTGGTTCCAGTAGGTTTAGCTGACGGTGGTAATCTTGGAACGATTATTCGAACGGCAGCTGCCTTCGGCGTAGATGGCGTCTTGATCGAAATGGGTAAGGGCGCCGACATTTACTCTCGTAAGTGCATCCGGGCTTCGGCAACAGCTATCTTCCGGTTGCCTGTGTTTGAGGTGCCGAGCATTCCCAAGGCAATGGCAAAATTTCGAGAATTCAATGGGATGGTTTTAGGTACGTCCCTTAGCGATCGAGCTGCCGAGTTGCCTAATAAGGAGGTAGCATCGAAGTGCGCGGTCCTTCTTGGTGCTGAGAAGGACGGTTTGACCCGTGATTTGGAATCATCTTGCGATGAACTAATTCGCTTGCCCATGAGCCATGACATGGATTCTCTAAACGTAGCCGCCGCCGCCTCTATTGTGCTTTATGAGCTGTTTGGACGAGTGTCATGATTAACCCCAAGCACTACGAATCAGCGCTAGAAAGTTACCATTGAAGATCGCTGCGATATCAGCGCTGGAGTACCCACGGTTCGATAGCAGGCTATCGAGCTTTTGCAGGTCAGCAATGGTATCCAAGTCTTGAGGGCCTTGTTCCTTACCAAATCCACCATCCAAATCACTACCAATTCCGACGTGGTTAGCATTACCTGCCAATTGACAGATGTGATCAAGGTGGTCCAGAATATGCCCGATTTTCACGCCGGTTGATTGAGGTGTGGAAGCCCCACGAATCCAGCCCGGGATCATCATCCAGGCGTCGAAGACGCTTCCGATGACGGCATTGCGTTCGATAAGGAGTTTCAATTGCTCGTCGCTAAACTGGCGAGGATCGTTCACCAGTGCTCGGCAATTTGAATGACTGGCCCATATGGTGCCCTCAAAGAGCTCAAGGGCGTCAAAGAAGCAACCATCACTGAGGTGAGTAACGTCAAGGATGATTCCTAATTCTTCCATTTTCTTAATCAAGTCTCGCCCTTCTGCCGGGAGGCGGCCGACTTGGTCATGGCCTATTGCGTAACGGCCGACGCCATAGTGTGATGGACCTAAGGCTCTAAGGCCGGCTTCATAGGATCGTTCGAGGTGATCCAGAGAGACAATGGAGTCGGCTCCTTCAAGACTCGTGATGTAGCCGATCGGAGCTTTGTGCCTCGCAGCCACTTCTGGGTCTCTCCATCGTTCTAGCTGTTCCTCTAGTTGTTCGAGTGTGCAGATGGGAGTGAGTTCTTCAAGTTCGGACATCGCCTCGTAGTAGGCGACCTGCCCTCGGGTCATGGCCCACGCCTGGGCTGGGGACTCCCAACTGGCGACTGGACCTGCAGGCTTCATGCAGCCACCGATTAGGGTGGCGACACACAAACCGATGCCACCTTCACGCATTGTTTCGAAATTGACGGTATTTTTTCCGCGGCCGTTAAGGTCCGCCATTCCGCTTTCAAGCTCCCGAATCCGTTGGATAGGTAGAGTCAAATCCCGGTTCCACTCAAGCGCGTTCATACTAAGATCAAGGTGAACATCGAAAAGTAAATTCATGGATCTGGTCTGGGAGCTTCTGGATATTCGGGTCAGAATCTACTTTTGCAGTCGAAATTTTGAAATTAAAAACCTCACTTGGGCCGGAATCAGTATCTTATTTTCGGTCGTTACCTGAGATGCGCAGGACATCGGTGAATCGTTGATCTGTATCAGCACTCCGACAATCGTTATGCGCTGAATCAGTTTTCAGTCGGTGGTCTACGCCGTTGGTTGCAAGGGTCCGGTGATTAGCGCGATTGGCGAGGGGAGTGATTCGCCCGATTCCAAACGACCCAATGGCAGAAAAGTTCTAACCGAAATCAGCACCCTGCCGCAGTTGATGCCTAAATTATTCCTACACCGTTAGTCGGCGACCTCGACCCTCGATCGCCCAAGTATTGCCAGTGATGGTGCCGCCGCGGATGATCCAAGCCTCGTCGTAAAGTGCGACCGTCGGACAGACATGGTAGGGGATTCCAATGAGTTCGGTTCCCACCGAAAGTGGGAGTCTTTCGGGCAAGGAGACAACGAGGTGCTCTTCGCTGTGAGAAAAAAAAGTAAGCTCCGGAAATTCCGGAAAGTGAATCCTTTGCTCGATTGGGTTCTCGGCGGCTACGGCCTTATGACCTAAATCAAGACAAGCAAGCGTTGAGGTGGGGCGGCTCACCACTCGAGTCAACAGGGAGGCGGCTGGGTTGAAAGGGAGTTCTGGGAATTTCGAACCATATCCGTGGTCCCAGAGAACAGAGGTGCCGGGCGAGCATTGCCAGAGTGTTGGGAATTCTAACGCCCTCGCGGCGTGATTCGAGAATGTCGGCGAACCTCCGGCTATGACGGTGGCTACCGTGATTCCTTTTCTCTGCAGTAGGGCTACGAAGCGGTCAACTTCTGACATCGATAGATCGAAGGCAGTTTTACGGTCGCTAAGTGCAGAATCATGAATGTGACCGTCGTAGACATGGATGCCGGCGAACTCCAACGGCTTAGCCTGCTGAATTTGTTCGATCAGTGATACTGCTGAGTCGCTAGAGGAGATCCCGGTGCGATGCATACCACAGTCAAAGTCGAGATAGACAGAGAGGGGTTTTCCAGCGATCGATAAGGCCTCGAGACTGGCATGAGAGTCAACAACTGCTGAGAAACGAATTTCTGGGTAGCATTCTCTGAGCTGATTGAAACGAGAAGCATTCGGGCCGACCAAGGGGTAGGCTAGAAGGACGTCTGGCACTGCCGTCCGCGCGGCCAGTTCCGCTTCCGCAATCGTGGCGCATTTGACGCACTGGATACCGCGTTCAAGCTGAAGTTCCAGAATTTTGGAGCACTTGTGAGTCTTAATATGCGGACGTAGTCGGGCGGGATCACCGCCGACGAGTTCGACCATCGCCTCGAGGTTTGCATTAATTCGATCGATATCGAATAGAAGAGCTGGCGAGATTACTTTAGATAAATCTTGGGACGGCCTCATTGGGTTCGCTCCCCTAGTGCTTAAGCTCGATGATGATTTCAATTTCAACCGGAATGTTGCCCGGAAGGGAATTGGTGCCCATTGCGCTGCGGGCTCCGATGCCAGCTTCTTCACCAAACACTTCTGCGAACAACTCCGAGAATCCGTTGATGACAGCGGGCTGGTCAAAGAAATCGTTACTACAGTTGACGAGAGCGAGCGTTTTTATCAGTCGAGAGACTCGATCAAGAGATCCGAGTTCGTTCTTCAGGGTGGCTAGAATATTGAGGCCCACTTGTCGTGCCGCGTCTTGGGCTTTTTCAAGACTCATATCAGCACCAACTCGGCCAGTGATGACAGAGCCATCGTCGAGAAAAGGTCCGTGCCCTGAAAGGAAAGCTAGATTTCCAGTTTGAACCAACAATCGATAAACTCCCATTTGCTTGGGAGGAGGGGGGAGTTGGATTCCGAGTTCTTCCAGTTTAATTTCAGCACTCATACCTGCAAGCAATTACACTAAAACGAGACCTTCAGTCAATTCGGGTTTATTCTCAAGCGCGCCCCACGATGAGGCGAAACGCCCGGCAGTATCACCAAAAAGTGGAGAGATTTCGAAAGCTGTAGAAGGTAGGCCGGACTCGTTGGTTTCCACTTTGATCCCGGCGCTCGCTGCCCAGCGAGCGAATTGTCGGAGCTGGTCATCGCGGGAGCTCTGAGCTGAATCGATCCCTTCCGCATTTTTGACTGGGGAGAAATCGTCTTCACGCGCCGTTTCGATAATGACTGGATTATTTGCAAACGGAAGCGCATCGAATACGAACATTTCAAACTTGTAGGCGTTGGGTGCTTCGGGGGTCTTTTTTTTTCCGTTCGAATCAACGAAAGGGACCTTCTTATGGGCAAGGTGAAAGGGTAACTGCGCACTTTTGTCGGTTCCGCTGCCGAGACGATCTACAAAGTCCCGATTAAAGAGGTGAATTGCGATACTGCCCGACCGATAGAGCAGCTTGCCATTCGCATCAGTAGCTTCAGCTAGTTCGTTAGGAAGATCGCTGTATTCGACGACAAGTGTCTTATTGCCGCTCTGGCAGAAGACACCAACCTTTTCGGATGCGTAGGCTTTGGTTACCATCTTGCTGGAAAGCTCGGAATTTCCTTCGAGATGGAAACCTATAAAAGCGGGGTCGATGCAGCGAACCAGCGGATTATCGACCTGAAAGTAACTAATGATATCGATACCGGCGGCTTCCATTTGGCGAGTTGCACCGGATCTGACGAGAGCGCGAAGAGAGCCTCCGTGTCCGTCGGGGCTGAGGGCGATCTGATTTTTTCCCGCGAGAAGAATTTTGCCCTCTCCATTTACTGCTGGCATAACACCTTGGCTAAAGAACTTAACCTGATCTAACGAAAGGCCAAAATAGTGGTTTTCTTCAAAAAAGTTGATGGTGTCATCATGGTTGCTTTGTGAGGTCATGATAAACCATGGAATGGGGCGACCAAAAATTCTGGAAGAGGCGAGAATCTTTTCGGCAAAGATTTGGAAAAGAGATTTTTTGAGTATAGGGGAGACGCCGAATGTTCCCTTAGGTCCATTGAAGCCGAGGCGCGTGCCCTGGCCTCCTGCCACAGTAAAAGCGGCGACCCTACCGGCTCTTAGCGCTTCTTCTCCCTTCGTTTGTGCCTTGACCCAGCGAGCGGGATCGACCCCTTCGTTTTTTTCGAGAGGCACGTAGTCAGCTGGTTCGACGGTTTCTAGAAATTCTGAGGTCTCATAACCAGAATTTTGAATCAGCGTAGCGGTAAGAGCGGCAATTTCATCTAGATCGATTGCGGAGGCCTGATCTTCGAGGCTGGTTTTTTCCTCGTCCGTCAGGGCGTCGTAAAATTCGAAGACGTGGCCTTGACCGTTCGCTTCATAAAGCTTTCGAATTTCGCTCATAGGTGAGAAGGATTGTCGAAGGTTACGGGGTCGTAAAAGTTATGGAACGCCACTTTCAAGTTTCAGCCAGCTCCCAACTCACGTGACCGTTCGGCTGCTGCGGCAATCGCGCGCCTAATGGTCCCCTCAAAATCTTCTGAGCGGAAAGATTCAAGTGCTGCAAACGTCGTTCCGTTCGGGCTAGTGACGTTCTCTCGGAGGAGGGCCGGATCGTCTCCAGTTTTGATGACGAGTTCGGCTGCCCCAGATACAGTGTGTAGAGCGAGGTCCCGGGCAACGTCAACTGGGAGTCCATGTTCGACTCCCCCTGCAATTAGGGCTTCGATCATCAAGAAAATATAGGCGGGTCCGCTGCCACTAAGAGCTGTCACGGCGTCGAGATGGGATTCATCCACTTGGCAAGTATAGCCTACGGCGCTAAGGAGTGACTCGGTAATCGTGGCGTCTGAATCGGTCGCCGATGAGCCAAGTGCAAAAGCGGATGCGCCTTTAGCGATCAGCGAGGGTGTATTCGGCATAACTCTAACGACACGGTGACGATGCTTCACGGCGGCTTCGATAGCTGAAAGCTTCACGCCTGCGGCAATGGAAATCAGAAGTCGGTTCTCGCTTCCGCCAATTTCTTTCAGCATCTCGGCAAAGCCCTGTGGCTTGACACAGAGCAGGGTTACCTCGGAAGTATCAACGACCTCAGCATTTGAAGATGCTACGGCAACGCCAAGTGAAATCCGAAGCGATTCGGCCGCTTTAGGATAGGCATCGAAGACAGTAACGTCATCGACGGAGCAAAGATTTGCCTTGATGATTCCCTCGACGAGAGCACTGCCCATTTTTCCACAACCTATCACTCCAAGTTTCATTGCCTAACTCCTTACAGATGATTCGCTGGGGAGCCAGCGAAAATACAGAGAGTGTGAGATTAGTTGCCCCAATCTACCGTTGCAGCATCTAGACAATGTTCGCTTGACCAAACCAATAGCTACCTTTCGTCCGTGCAGCAGGCCTGAAGATCTTTTTATTGAAATCAGCAGAGATCCTCCCGAAAGCTATGTGGCCACCTTAACACCATATAGTTCGATACAATCGGCTACTTTGGGCTCGATCTCTTTATCTTGATTACTGGTGTTAGATTGACGGCACCGCTCGTTACTCGCAGGGCTTTTCGGAGTGCTCTCGGTCCAATACGAAGCCGGCTCTGAAATTCGTAGCCTAGAAGACTTTTTTGGCGACGCGCCGCGTCAAAAGAGGGCAATCTTAGCGAGTTTCGATTAGGTGTGGTGCCCCGAACGATGCGTGAATCGATTCACTCAGTAACAAAAAATGGTTAGAACTGCTGCTACGACTGAAACGTCCGTGGTTTCATCTACTGGCATTTGCTCCTAAACTGGCTGAGTAAGAGACAAGAAAGTCGTTGCGATGGCCTTCGCAATAATGGAAGTATTATCCGAATATGTCTCGCCAAGACTTTCAACCCGAACAGCAGATACCGTTCAGTGCGACTACTTTCGTTGATGCTTATCGATGGATGTTTTTTGCGCGAACCTTCGAAGAAAAAATTGGAGCTCTTTTTCGTGCGGGAAAGGTGGTAGGCGGAGTCTATCTGGGACGTGGCCAAGAAGCCTTTAGCGTTTCACTGGGATCGCAGCTTGAGCGCACCAGAGGTGACGTTTTTGCAGGGCTGATCAGGGACCAGGGAGGGCGTATCGCATTTGGCGAGGAATTGATCGACTCCGCGAGGACCTATCTTGGATCGGTAAAAGGGCCGATGCATGGACGTGATGGTAATATCCATCGTGGGCGTCCCAAGGAAGGAATGCCTGCCATGATCAGTCATTTGGGGGCGTCGGTGTCTGTAGTAAACGGGATGTTGATCGGAAAGCGATTTCGAGGAGAGAGCGGCTTTGTGGGGGGGGTGACAGCTGGTGATGGTGCGACATCAACCGGGGCATTTCATGAGGGCTTAAACCAAGCGGCTGTGGAAAATTTGCCACTAGTTGTCTCCGTTGCCGACAACCAATTTGCTTATTCAACACCAACTGATCGTCAGTATGCGTGTGAGCACCTAGTTGACCGAGCAGCCGGTTATGGGGTTAAGGGTTATGCGATAGATGGGACAGACTTGGCGGAGAGTTTGACCGTGTTTCGAAAAGCTATCGACGAAGCGAGAAGCGGTAATGGTCCACAGCTGGTCGTCGGTAAGTTACTTCGTCTTTCGGGGCACGGTGAACACGACGATGCCAGTTATGTTCCGAATTCAGTGAAAGCAGGGCGATATGGCCGCGATTGCCTTTCGGTTGCCCGCGAACAAATCTTGTCGAATGATTGGGCGACCGCAGAGTTTTTGGACCAGCTTGAGCAGGATGTTCAAGAGACTGTTGAAGCCAACGTATCGCAGGCTCAGGCGGAAGAAGCGCCCGATCCGTCACAAGATGACTGGAAAGCAATCGCAACGAGTTCCCTGATAGAGGGGGATCACTAATTTCGATTCTGTTGGGTCGAAGGATTTTGGAGTCATCCTTTCCACAGGCAGTATTTTTGAGGATCGTATGATACCATACTACCTATTGTTGCCACTTGCTGCTGCGGTTATCTATTCCCTCGGGTCGGTTATCGTGAAACGGGCCCTGAAGGAGGGGGTTAGCATGGACCAATCTTTTCATCTGACCAATTTGGCGGTAGGTTTGCTTTTCTTGCCTCTCTTGCTTTTTGAGAACAATGCTATCGATTGGTCTAAGGTTTGGCGACCATTGTTGATGGGAAGCCTTTTCTTTATCGGTAACTGGCTAACTTTTTTGGCAATCAAGAGAGGTGATGTCTCATTAGTCACGCCGATTATGGGAACCAAAGTGATCTTCGTTGCGGTTGCTCTTGTTTTGTTGAGAGGGGTATCACCTAGTCCGGCTCTGTGGCTGGCAGCGCTCATGACACCGGTGGGAATCCTTGTAATGAGCGTGGCTGAGCTTAAAAAAGGTCAACATTTTCTTTTCACTGTAGGGGTAACGTTAGCGAGTGCCGCGGTTTTTGGGTTTTGTGATGTATTGGTCAACTGGTGGGCCGTGGACTTTGGTGCGATGACTTTTCTTGCCATTGGATCAATAGCGGTCGCTGCTCTCTCTTTTGTGATGTGGTTATTACAAGGGCGACCATCGATGAATCTGGATCCAAAACTTGCGAAATGGGCTTTTGGCGGAGCTATATTAATTGGGCTGCAGGCGATTGCTATTGGAATGGCTCTGGGTTTTTTTGATGACGCTACAGGAGTGAACGTTGTGTATGCTTCGCGCGGCTTGTGGGTCATTATCCTCGTAGTTGTGTTCGGGGCAAAACTGGGAAATAATGAACATCAAGAGCGGGCCGGGGCCTTTCGCTGGAGGGTCATTGGGACCGTGATTTTGACAGCGGCTATCGTGATTGCAGTGATCGATCGTGCCAGTGCTGCCGCAGTGAACTTAATATGAGCGACGTGGAGACATTGACAACAGTGGGGATGATCGCCGGGAATGGCATCTACCCAGAGACTTTCGCCCGTGAAGCGCGAAAAGCCGGGGTTGGGACGATCGTAGCGGCGGCTTTTGAAAATGAGACGGAACCTGAAATCAACGGCATCGCTGATCAGGTCGAATGGTTTCGAGTCGGGCAGCTTGGGAAAATGATCAGCTTTTTTAAAACCCACCACGTTGAGAAAGCGGTTATGGTAGGGCAGATAGCGCCCAAGAATCTATTCGATCTTCGCCCCGACCTTAGGACCCTGAAGTTGCTTGGACGCGTTAAGGAGCGCAATGCGGAAAGTCTCTTCGGTGCAATTGGGGAGGAGTTGGCCAAAGATGAGATCGAGCTAATTTCCGCTATTACCTTCCTTGATGAGCTCTTACCGCGAGCGGGCCACGTTTGTGGCCCAAAGCTTTCAGATCGTCAGGAAGAGGATGCAGCCTATGGATTTCGCATCGCTAAAGAGACAAGTCGACTCGACATCGGTCAGACGGTGGTCGTGAAGAAGGGGACTGTCCTCGCGGTTGAAGCTTTCGAAGGCACCAATCAAGCTATTGAACGTGGGGGAAGTCTCGGCAAAGGCGAAGCGATGATGGTCAAAGTCTCCAAGCCCAATCAGGACTTTCGTTTTGATGTGCCGGTAGTTGGACCGACAACCATCAGAACTGCTGCCGAAGCTGGAGTCAACGCTATCATTCTGGAGGCGGGTTGCACCTTGTTGCTTGGGAAAGATGACATCTTTGAACTCTGTGACCTCCATGGCGTGAGCATTGCGGCGCGAACGTTGTTAGAGAGCGAAAAAGATTTCGATGAATCGGGGTTGCCGTTAAGCTGAGATGCTGCCATAGCAAGAGACCATGAGCGTCAAAACAGGTGTCATAGGAGTCGGGGCCATCGGAAGGAATCACGCGCGTATCTACGCGGAACTGGAGGATTCTAACCTTGTGGGCATCTACGATGCCAATATGGAACACGCGGCAGCGATTGCGGAAGAGTTTGGAACCAAGGCGTTCACCTCCCTTGATGATCTTGTCGCTGAGGTCGACGCTGCCTCTGTTTCGACTCCAACGGTAACCCACCGTGACATTGCGACCCAACTGTTAAATTCCGGCAAGCATGTTCTCGTGGAGAAGCCTATTTCAGATTCTGTCGATGACGCCAAAGCAATCATTGATCTGGCCAACGAAAAGGGGCTCGTGCTTCAGGTAGGGCACATCGAGCGATTCAATCCAGTGATGAGCCAACTTGAGAGTCGTCTGGATCGTCCTAAATTTATTGAGTGCCATCGTCTCTCGCCCTTTCCTCAGCGAAGCCTCGATATAGGGGTAGTGCTGGATCTCATGATTCACGATCTAGAGATTGTTCTTCACCTTGTGAGTTCACCCGTTGCCTCAGTCGATGCGGTCGGTATCCCTGTCCTGACCCGCCGTGAAGATATTGCCAATGCTCGGATTCGCTTTGAGGACGGTTGTGTCGCTAACATCACAGCCAGTAGGATTAGTCCGGAGCGCATGCGGAAGATTCGTGTATTCCAAAGCAATGCCTATCTCTCACTCGATTACCAGGATCAGAGTGGGTGGATTTATCGGAAGGATGGTTTGGAGATAGGGCGTGAGGAAGTTGAGGTGGAGAAAGATGAGCCGCTCAAGTGCGAGTTGATGTCTTTTGTTGAATGTGCAGCGAAGGGGGAATCTCCTAAAGTGAGTGGTCAGCAGGGCGCTGATGCGTTGGACGTAGCGCTTGAGATTACTCGTCTTATCGAGGCTGATGCCTAGGGATTAATTCCCCAGATCTCGAAGGCAAACGGAAGGGTCCTATTTCGGGACGCTTTTTACACCTGAGTCAGGACAAGCGTTTGGGTGAGGACGAAGAACTTTGCGGCCTCGATTCGCCCTTCACTCTAAACCGTAGTGACTCAGACAGGTTCTTTGGCATCACGTCAGTGAATGAAAAGCGCAGCAGGCCAAAGGTATGTCGGTTTGTGATTGTGGTCAGGTTTGACGGATTCGCATAAATGAGAAATAAAGTTAAGAAAATTATAATATTTGATTGACCTAATAAAAATAAGGGGATAATTTTTAAAAGATTTCAGGAAAACCCACCCATGAAGAGAAAACTTTTTACGATTGTTGTCCTATTTATCGTCGCCCTCATTTTTATCTGCTCGACGAATGCGGGGCAGCAGTTAAGAAGCTACCACCCACTTGAGGCGAAGGTGGTCACGATTGGCCCGGGAGTGAAAGCGATTGCCCCCTTAAAGCAGGGAACAAAAGTTGAAGACTTGCTCTCTAGGGCTTGGAAAGAGTTCGACAGGCGCAATTGGGCCGAAGCGAAAGATTCGTTTCTTGCTGCCCTCAGTGCTGATCCAGGAAATCAATTAGCAGGCGAAGGGCTAGCCATCAGTGTCTACCGGTCCGGCGACTACAAGGGTGCTTTTAAAGTAGCAAGTGAGCTGAAAACGTCGGTTCCCTCTGCCCAGGAACTGGTATCCGAGATCGTCGTTGCTGATGTTCAAAGCATGATACGCACAGGTGATTTTGTGGCGGCGAGCGAATTTCTTAACAATTTTCCCTCCTCAGACTCGGGATATGGTAGGGCTCATGAATTGTTAGGGGGAGCTTTCGGACTTTCGAAGCGGCTTAAAGTGGAAGGAATGGGCTACCCCGTCCTGCGGTGAGCGTTCTGAATGTGCGCCGTCTTTTCTGTGCGGCTCTGACATTCAACAAAGACAGTTTCGTCACCCGTCCGTTTTTGCGATCAGGTGCAATGGCCGAAGGATTAGGTCAGGCTCCCTTCTGAGTCTTGTGGTATTCCTTTTTCCAACGGGTGCGGTGATTGACAGTCCAATCAACCAGTGCAGTTTCGAAACCTACATCTAGCCCGGCTTCTTCGCTTTTGAGCCATTTGTGACGATAAATCTCATCGCGTTCAGCTAGAAATTCCTGATAGAGAGAGGAACTGGTGAGCAGAGAATCTGTTGTATTTTCAGCCATTGAACGGTTGTTTCAAAAGGTTGTCGCGGGGTGACTCTGCGAAAAGTTTAGGTGTGTGGCGAGGAAAAGTTTTGGAATACTGAAATAATTCTCGGCTTAAAAAAGCCACTCAATAGATGGTCGTTTGAATCAATTTGAGAAACTCTTCCTCCTGAATGGATGGGGAGTTAGGTAGGTCGTTGCTCGTGTGATTCGAGCCTTTAGCTTGCGCTTCATTCTATAAAACTCTTTCCGGCAAGTCCGTTGTGATCGACATCAAACCATACTGATAAACTGGCTGCGATGTCAGCGTAGCTCTCACGTATCCCGAGGTTTCGACTCTTCTGGGGAGTGTGAGCAAGCAGCGGAACCCGTTCGCGAGTATGGTCATTACCCGGCCAGGTCGGATCATTTCCATGGTCGGCGGTCAATATAACTAGTATCTCGTCATCCAATTTTGGAAGAAGTGTCCCAAGCCATTCATCGAATACTCTTAATGCTGCGGCGTATCCGCTTGGATCACGTCGGTGGCCAAACAAGGTGTCAAAATCGACAAGATTGGCAAAGATAAGCTGGGAGCTTGCAGAAGGTTCGGCCAATAGCTTATCAATAATGCGGCAGCCCTCGGCGTTGTTTTTGGTGGGATATGAGCGGCTGATACCGCTTCCAGCAAAGATTTCGCTGATCTTGCCGACTCCAGTGGTTTGAATCCCGTTGTCTGAAAGACGATTGAGCACGGTTTCCGGAGGGAGCATAGAAAAGTCACGACGATTTGGAGTGCGTGAAAAGTTCCCGGGCTCCCCGATAAAGGGCCTCGCAATGACTCTGCCAATGCGCTCCCGATCGGCGATCCTTCGACAAGCATGGCAAATTTCGTAGAGCGATTCGAGCGGGATGATGTCTTCGTGGGCTGCGATTTGGATAACGGAATCGGCACTGGTGTAGAGTATTGGATTCTTGGTTCGGCAGTGCCGTTCTCCAAGTTCTTCTAGGATGAGTGTTCCTGACTGGGCATAGTTTCCAATGAAGCTTACTCCAGCAAGAGACTCCATTTCTGAGACCAGTGTTCTAGGGAATCGGTCATAGGTTTGAAAGGGCTCTAGAACAGGAGATCCCGCGATCTCCCAATGGCCCGCAGTAGTATCTTTGCCAGCGGAAATTTCTGTCAGGGCGCCGAAGGAAAAGCTGGTATCATCTGTTGGAAGTGGTTCGCCGGCGGAAAGGCATTCGGAGGCCCTCAGTCCCGCCGTATCAAGATGAGGGATGCGAAATTCAGCGACCGTTTCTCGAATGTGTCGGACGGTATTGGCCTCATGGTCTCCAAATGATGCTGCGTCGGGCGCATACCCGATTCCGACCGAATCAAGAACGATGAGCAGGGCCTGTTTCACTCGAAGAAGAGGTTAGGATCCAATCGGGTGCCAGGCTGTTTTTGTTTCGGTCACGTCGAGAATACGGTAGGGGTCGCATGCGGCTCCCTCAAACCAATCTTCCGGCGAGATAAATGAGTGATCCGAGACACGCTTCAGATTGTCTGCCGCGCCTGACTTGAGAGTTTTGAGAATGCCCAAATCTCCAGAGCCATCGACGATCGCATTGATATCCATGTGGCTAGCAAGCCACGGAGCTAGTTCGCCCCGGACTCCAGTGAGAAGGTTGACGACTCCATTGGGCAGGTCAGACGTAGCAAGCGCTTCTGCCAGCGATATAGCCGGGAGTGATGCCGTTTTGGACACGATTACTACGGCAGTGTTTCCGGTGAGAATGGTCGATGCGATGAGGGAAACCATTCCGAGAAGTTCAGGGGAGTCGGGTGAAACAATTCCTACGACGCCGGTAGGCTCTGGCGCTGAAAAATTAAAATGTGACGAGGCCACGGGATTTACTGAGCTGAAAATCTGAGAATACTTGTCGGTCCAGCCGGCGAAGTGAACGAGTCGATCGATTGAGGCTTCCACTTCGCGAATGGCATCGGCTTTTGTCTGGCCTGTGACTGACACAAGTTCGTCGACGAAGCTTTCGGCGCGGCTCTCGATCATTTCAGCACTGCGATAGAGAATTTGACCCCGGAGATAGGCTGTCGCTTTGCTCCATCCAGGGAAGGCCGATCTGGCCGCAACCACCGCATCTCTGAGATCCTTGCGCGAAGCCTGGCAATAATGTGCGATGTGTGATCCGTCAGTGGCGTTGGTCGCAGTCATGTATCTTCCGCTCTCGGTGCGGGGGAACTTTCCCCCGATATAGAGTTTGTAGGTTTTCAGGACATTTAGTCTCTGATGAGGCATCGTGTCATTTTAGAGCATTTGGCAAAAGGAGAAAGGTAAAAGGTAGTTTCTTAAGCGGCTAGATGAGCAAAAGTTGTAAGTTGATTGGTCCGACGCGCGTATCCTTCGGTAGAATGGTGGATAAAAATTCAAGTCAGAAAAGGCAGAGAGGCGGTGAGCGCGTCGCACTCGGTCTGGCAGCTGGCTGGCTACTGGTTCGTCATCGTTCCTACCGGAGAAACCTGCTTTTTGTTTCGACCTTGCTAACTCTCATAATGGTCTTCCTTGGTGCAGGCCCGCTGACGGGGGTGCTCAGCAAAAGCCCATTCTGGTTCGCGATTTATTGGATGGCCTGCTTCTTCCTTGTAGGATTTGTGCTCATTCTGGCGATCTATGACCTGATCATGATTCGAAAAAAACATCGGGAACAAATCGATCAGCTGGAACAGGAACTATCGGAAGCGGCGGAGGAAGCTCGGCGACTCGCAGAGAAAGCGAATAATTCGAAATAAGCAGCGCTGGGTTGAAGTGGGGCGAGTGGCGTGGGAAAAGCGGTTGCCTTGGGCAAGGGCTTAGACTACATCGAAAACAATGGAGTATAACGCTTGGTTTATCGCAATTGTGCTTGGGCTCTTTCTGATGTGGAAGCTCGGCTTTTTTGCAACATTGCTCAATTTGAAGGCATTGAGCAGTGAGATTCCCACGACGTTTGATGGGTTTATCGATAAGGATGCCTACGAGCAATCGCAGGAATATACAAGATCCCGGGCAACTTTTGGAATAGGGGAAGGCATATTCTCTCTGGTCTTGTTGTTTGTCTTCTGGTGGCTGGGCGGTTTTGGCTGGTTGGATATTCAGGTGAGAGCTTTTGGTTACGGACCGCTTATCACCGGGCTTATTTTTGTGGGAGCTTTGATCTTTGCTAATCAACTGATCTCAATCCCCTTCGATCTCTACTCGACTTTTGTAATTGAAGAGAGATTCGGTTTTAACCGGACCTCTCTTACTACGTGGTTTTTGGATCAGGTGAAAGGGCTGTTGCTTGGAGCCTTCATTGGATTGCCTCTCCTCACCGCCTTAATCTGGATTTTTCAATCGGTTCCAATGGCATGGCTCTGGGGATGGTTGTTGGTTACCGTTTTCTCGCTCGCCCTGACTTATGTAGCGCCGACATGGATCATGCCGCTGTTCAACAAGTTTCAGCCTTTGGAGGACGGCCAGCTAAAAAAAGAGATTCACGCTATGGCTGAAAAATGTGAATTTCCGCTGAAGGAAGTCTTTGTGATGGACGGTTCGAAACGCTCCTCAAAGTCTAACGCCTTTTTCACGGGCTTCGGGAAGACAAAGCGTATCGCTCTTTTTGATACCTTAATTGAGAATCACACGGTTCCAGAGTTGGTTGGCGTGCTCGCTCACGAGATTGGGCATTACAGGTGTCGCCATATCGTGAAGTCCATTGTCACCGGTGTCTTAACGACCGGCGCAATGTTTTTCCTGCTGGGTGTGATGATGGAAAATCGTGCCCTTTTCGATGCCTTCGGAGTCAAAGAAACTTCAGTCTATGTTAGCTTGATTCTATTTGGAATTCTGATGAGCCCGATAAGTGATCTTCTTTCAATTGGGGGAAGCGTCATGAGTCGGAAACACGAATTTGAGGCGGATGCTTACGCCGCGGAAGTGACAGGCAACCCGGCGGCTATGGCGGATGCCTTGCGGAAGTTGAGCAAGGACAACTTGAGCAATCTTACTCCGCATCCATTCTACGTGTTCATGAACTACAGCCACCCGCCGGTGAGTGAGCGGATCAGGGCTCTGCGTGTGGAATGATACGTAGATCGTCCTCCTTTCCTTGGGAACGTTCCAAGGGGCGCGAGACTCGACTGTTTATCAGCCCTAGTGATGGGCTGGTTCCAGTTTGAGGTCAATAGACGTCGCGCTGATAGCGGTGATCGTCCTTGAGTTGCTTCAGGTAAGCTTGGGCACCCTCGCTATCATATCCTCCAAACTTTTGGATCATATTGAGGAGTTCTTTTTCCACGTCGCCAGCCATGTAGGTGGCGTCACCGCAGACGTAAAAGTGGGCGCCTTCATCAAGCCAGTTCCAGAGTTCTTCGGCGTTATCACGGATTTTGTCCTGCACGTAGACCTTGTGATCCTGATCTCGGGACCATGCGAGATCAATTTTGTTGAGGACGCCATCTTTTTGCATGGCATCGAACTCCTCTTTGTAGAAGTAGTCTGTCGCTTCGTGTGGATTACCGAAAAATAGCCAATTGCGACCCTTGGCTTTGGTGACTTGGCGCTCTTCCAGAAATGCCCGGAAAGGGGCGATCCCGGTTCCCGGACCAACCATAATAACGTCCTTGCTCAGGTCGTTCGGCAGCTTGAAATGCTTGGCTGGCTGCATGAAGACACGAACTGTTTCGTCATCGCTCATGCCTTCACAAAGAAAGGTAGAACACACGCCCTTACGGTGGCGCCCCTTAGACTCATAGGCCACTTTGGCGACGGTTAAATGGACTTCACCAGGGTGCTTTTTAGGACTGGACGCAATGGAGTAGAGGCGCGGTGTCAACTTGCGGAGTAGACCAATAAACTCCTGACCGTTCTTAAAATCAGCGGGGAATTCGTAGATCAGGTCGATGATTTCGATGCCGTCGACGATCGTCCCGACCGTCTCGTTATCTTCGATTACAGCGCGAAGGTAGGGGTGGAAAGTGAAAGGCTCCCATTTTTTTAGAATTGCCTTCGTTACAGTGCAGATGTCGTAACATTCAAGGAGCGCCTCTCGTAGAGGGATTTTTCTACCGTCGTGGACGTCGACAGAGACAGATGTATTGAAAGGCAACGCGGCAAGGATTTCTTCAACCAGTGCAGCGTCGTTGCGGGGGTAGGTGGCAACGGCATCACCGACTTCGTAGGAAAGGTTTGAGTTTTCGAGAACCAGTTCAATGTGTCGCGTGTCTCGTGGTGACGGTTCAAGGTTAAGTTTTTGGCGAAACTTAAGAGGGGCCGGGAAAGGGTTTTTCTTGCCGAAGGGGATGACTTCTGCAGTCGTTGTGGTCACCTCGACGGATGCGCCAGTGGCTACGGTAAAGGTATCTTTGCCTATCTCGTCCAAATTAGAAATGACGACGCGGAACCACTCTTCAGCCGGGTCTTCGTAGTCAACGTCGCAGTCAATTCGCGCTGCGATACGCTCTGCACCGAGTTCTTCGAGGCGGGCGTCGAAAAGTTTTCCCATCTCGCAAAAGTCGACGTAGTTGGTGTCCCCAAGAGCCAAGACAGAAAATTTTGAAGCCTCCAGTCGGGGTTGTTCATCGGAAGAGAATTTAGCCCAGAAGTCTTCAGCATTGTCCGGAGGATCACCTTCGCCCCAGGTGCTGGTTACCACCAGGATGAGGGGTTCTTTGGTGAGGTCAAGGGTGTCGTGCTTCTCCATATCGACGGCTTCTGCCGACCATCCGTCGTCGTTCATCACCTCAACAAACCCCTCCGCAAGAGCTTGGGCATTTCCGCTTTGGCTGCCCACCAAGAAAAGAGCCCGAGGCATGGCTGTCTCCGATGTTGAAGGGAGCGCCCCACCACTGGTGACGCGCTTCGCAAGCTCGGTCAGATAGGTTTGGAGCCATTCACGCTGTTCGGCTGAGAAAGGGGCGTCGTTGGGAATCTCTGGTATGGAGGTAGCCATAATGCGGGCTGGTGATATAGCGCACGATTGTTAAACTGCAAACGGAGCGTGACTGAATGGGCGCGTTCCAGAAAGGGTATACGAATCAGCTCGTTGATTTTCCGCCCCCGAATGCGGTAATTTAGCGATAAAATGGCGTCGTGAGCCATTTTGTCGAATTATATGCGCTGAATGTTGGCCTCCTGGGATCTCAAAATTATACGTCTAGCGCAGAAAAAATATCCACAATAGACACAGGGCGAACTGTTTGAATGACTTGTTACCAAAAAAGAGTAATAACTTAGGGTCGCAAAGAGCCAAAGGCTTTGTCATTCTTAGCGCTGTCTTCAGCCATCGAGATTTTTTATCTACAGGGATTTTAAATTTTGTGATACCTCCATTTTGATTGGCCTTTCGCCGAATTACTTACCGGATCAAGGGGAATGATTCTAACATGCTTCTCGATTCAAGTTTTTTGTATAGTCGAGGGCCTTTCATACGACGGTGTAGTGATGGTGACCTGAATTTAAAAAGCCGACAGCTAATTACAGTAGAGTTCCTTTGGGTGCTCCGAGAAAAGTTTGGTCGAGGGGAGAAGCTGCTTGAGGGTCAGAGCAAACTGGTGCATTCAATGCGGGCGCGCTGATTAGAATCGGATCGCCTTGAACACCCATGAAAGTTTTCTGGCTTATCCTTCGGCTTGGTTTTGGGGCTCTTTTCATTTGGAGCGGTGTCGCAAAACTGAAAGACCCCATTACTTTCGCTGATACAGTGAGGAATTTCCGCCTCATCGGAGATCCGGTTGCCCCAGCCATGGCACTTCTTATCCCTTGGATCGAGGTCGTCTCAGGTGTTGCCGTAATGGCTGGTAAATGGGTGCGGGGAGGTGCTTTTTTACTTGTGGGTGCGCTGGTGATGTTTACCGGCGCCATTGCAATTTCATGGGCAAGAGGGCTAGATATCACTTGTGGCTGCTTTGGTAGCAATGAGGAACTAAACTACCCAGTCAAGGTTTTCGAAAACGTTCTCCTCTTGGTCTGGGGGGTGGCGATCTGGTTTCGGGCAGAGATGAAAGCCTTCAATGGCTCACTAACCTCAGATCGTGCATCGTCCGAAGCGAGGTAGACGAAGTAGCGACCCCTAGTAGATGGGCAGAGTCTCAGTGTTGGCCCCTTCGGCCGGCTCAATGCCAAGCATTTTACACACTGTTGCGTGGAAGTTGAGCTGGTCGATCTCGTCTAGTGAACCCCCGCCTATCGGAGAATTGGGGAATCCAGAGAGTAGGACCTGACCAGACATCCGAATCGATTCCTCAACAGGATAACCATAGCCGGCGAAAGCGTTTATTGGATCAAACACTGGGTCGTCTGACTTTTCTTCGGTAAAAGCGTATCCCGTTTTGAGGACTAAAATTCGATCTCCGGTGCGTTCAGGGTAAACATAAGACCATTCCTCAGGTATTTCCTCCCTCTTGATCGTTCTGAAGTAAATCCTCTTGCCGAGTTCGCTGTCGAACTTCTGGATGAATACTTTTTGCTCGGCCTCAGACTCGGGAAGGTCCTTAAAGAAAAGGTTGGCAATCGCGTCATGAGCAACGATTTCCGCGTTTGCCATCATTTTGTCGCCAAGGAGGTGAGAGATATTGACGTTCTTCTGGCGCTCGGCCATACCGTGATCGGTAGTGACGAGGAAGATCAGGTTGGCATTCTCCGGTGCGAGAGTATTCCATTCAGCTTGAACGGTATCAAAAAAGGTGTTCAGAGCAGTATCAGTTTTGCTGATAGCCGCGTAAGTATCGTCCTCTCGAGGACCGAACTCCATGCCTGCTTTTTTGACGTCATCGAGACGGAGCATAACCAGTCGGAACTTTTCGGCACTGCTATCAGTGGGAGTAAC
>MDTC01212560.1_pt1 | contig 27382 bp, 23 predicted proteins | sample 811181 | NCBI WGS metagenome assembly MDTC01 (sample SAMN05326644, study PRJNA326480) | marine metagenome | isolation source: seawater | place: Pacific Ocean: North | collected 2011
ATTCTCCTGACCCAGCAGGCGCACTGGGACCACACTGCTGCTATGGCAGAGATCAAGGCGCTCAGCGGCGCCGCAGTCTACGCAACGCCGAAGGACGCCAGGGTGCTGGAAGACGGCGGATTCAGTGACGCGCATTTTGGCGGTCGCCAGACATTTGAGCCGGTTTCTGTGGAGCGCATAATTCAGGAAGGAGACAGAATTGAACTTGGGGGTGTCTCTCTTGCCGTTCATGAGCATCCGGGCCACACCGAAGGCAGTTCTAGCTACGCCATGACCGTCAGGGAAAATGGCAGGGATTACCGCGTGCTTATCGCCAATATGGGCACCATCAATCCTGGTAAGCAACTGGTAGTGGATCCCACTTACCCGGGAGTGTCGAATGATTTCGCCGGCACCTATTCCAATCAGAAGGCTATGGAGGTGGACGTCTGGGTTGCGGCCCATGCCAGCCAGTATGGCATGCACGGAAAATGGCAGCAGGGGCAGGCCTACTCAGCGGATAACTTTGTCGACCCGGCAGGGTTTGTTGCAGCGGTTGAGAGACTGGAGCGTATTTACTATGAGCAGCTCCAACAGGAGCGTGACCAATAGACCTTACTCCGACGCATCAGGGATGTGGTTGGTAATCCACACAGATTGATATGGACGCAGAGTCAAAAACTCATCTATCTCCCTGAGCTGCTGTCCACTGATTAGGTCCTGCCAGTCGTCAGTACTGATCAGGTTAATGTCCGCCAGGCAGACAGTCTGTTCCCGGTTGGTGACATTGTTGATGCAGAAAATGCTCTGGCCTCGATTGATGCTCTGTCGCCAGAAGGCAAAGATTTCGTGCCCGAGGTGTAGTGTGTACTGGGTGGCATTAGGGTGGAACGCAGCTTGTCTTTTGCGCAACCCAAGTAGACGAGTCAGCTCATTGAAAACTCGGGCATGAGTGGAATCGGTGTCAGAGAGCTCTGCTTCGAGCGCTCCCTCTTGCCAAATATGGCGATTGATCGAGCGATTGCGTCCCGTGTGTTCCACACGCCAATGATCATTGCGCGAGCCGAGGAAGCTTTGTATGTAGATCGCCGGAATACCTTCCAGCGCCAGCATGATGGCATGGGTGCAAATGAAGCGTTCGAAACCATAGTTATCAGTCGCATCTTTAAACGTGCCCTTGAGAAGATCGAACAGGGCGATATTGAGTTCATAGGGTTTATCGAATCCTTCCCGCGCCCGCCGGAATGTGACCTTGCCGCCAGAAGCCTGCGCGGTATGCACTAATTGATCCCGCTCCTCATTACTAAGTAGCCCATCCAGTGGCCGTAATCCAATGCCGTCATGGGAAGCAATGAAGTTCAGATAGGCGGTGCCTGCCTGCGCCGGCGGCATGCTCATCATCCACGTTTTCAGGTGGCGGCAATCACCGGCCAGCAAGGTGTAGGCCAGCAGCGGTGGCAAAGAAAAGTTGTAGATGATGTGGGCTTCATTGGCGTTGCCGAAGTAAGTTAGATTCTCCCGGTTCGGTACGTTGTTCTCACAGATAATCAGTGCTTCTGGCGAATGGTGTTCGATAAGGGTGCGCAGCAGTTTAATAATCTCATGGGTTTGCTGCTGGTGGACGCAGGCCGTACCTGGTTCTTTCCAGAGATAAGGCACGGCATCCATCCTGAAAATCGATACGCCATGATTCAGATACTCCCGCACAATATGCACGAATTCCTTTAGTACCTGGGGATTGCGGAAATTAAGATCAACCTGGTCGTGACTGAATGTGCACCAGACATGAACTTCGCCATTGGCAGTGTGCACCGGGGTTAGCAGCGGTGAATTACGGGGTCGAACCACAGCGCTGTAATCATCGGTGGGATTCGCCACCACGAAATAGTCCTTGCCAGGATTGAGACCTTTCTTGAAATTATCAAACCAACGGCTGCGGCTGGACATATGGTTAATAACCAGGTCGGACATTAATTTGTAATCCTTGGCTATCTCCTCGATCTCTTGCCAGTCACCGAGCGACGGATTGACCACAAGATAATCCATAACGGAGAAACCGTCGTCGGAGCTGAATGGAAAGAAGGGCAGGATATGTACTGCGGTGACATATTCCTTTAGATGTTTATTGAGAAACCGGTGCAGGGTAACAAGAGGCAATTCATCATCGGTCTTGATGGTGTTGCCATAAGTGATAACGACGCAGTCACTCTCATCCCAGAGATTCCTGTGGGGGATAGGGCGCTGGGTATTGCGCCCCATGCTCATTTCGGCAACCAGCCCAGCGCTCAGTGCCTCGCGATCCTCGTAGGGGTAGATGATGGCAAGGTGCTCTGCTACCCGGCGATGAAGTTCCTTTTCCGTTTCTTCGGGAATGTATACCATGCTACTTGCTAGGGGTGTACTCCGCCTGGTCCTCTTCGACTGCTGTTTTCAACTGCTCAAGAATATCAGGTATTGCACTAATGACTCTATTCCAGCTTGGGATAAATGGTTTGTCCATCGGCCTTTCAAGGAAATGCTCACCGGCTTCCATAATATTGCTGGCAAACATTTCAACGGAGGCTTCTTCAGTATGACGGTCATAGTTGAGGCCATTGATGATGGCGTCATTCTGATAAGAGTCGATGAAGTCCAAGGCAATACGATAGTAACTGGCCTTGATCGTTCGAAAAATTTCCGGTGAAAATACTTCGCCATTGGTGGCGAGTTTGCGAAAGAAGGCCTTGGCAATATCCATGCTCATGCGTGATAGCCCCTTGGTCTTGTCATCGATGGACAGATCCTGGTGTTTGTGATCATAGTTGTTGGCTATATCCACCTGACACAGACGGTTTGTTGCGTAGTTTCGTTTCATTTCGGACAGCACGCCGATTTCCAAACCCCAATCGCTGGGGATACGGAGATCATTGATGACCGAGGCACGCATACTGAATTCACCGGCAAGCGGGTAGCGAAAGCTATCCATATAGTTAAGATACTCAGACTCCCCGCAGACCTGTTGCAGAGTGCGTATGAGAGGTGTCACGAGCAGGCGCACGACCCTTCCAGAAATGCGATTACCCGCAACTCTGGCATAGTAACCCTTGCAGAACGCGTAACTAAAGTTTGGGTTGGCTACTGGATAGATGAGACGCGCCAACAGGCTGCGATCGTAGGTAAGAATGTCACAATCGTGTAGGGCGACCGCGTCGGCGCGACCCGAAGCCAGCACATAGCCGTAGCAATACCAGACATTGCGCCCTTTACCCTCATGTGATGGAGCCAGTCCTAACTCTTTGAGCTTAGAATCGATGGCACGTAATCGTGGCCCGTCGTTCCAGAGGATGCGATGATGCTGGGGCAGCCTCGAAAAATACTCAATGGCGTGATGGTATTGATCTAGGTTAGCTCGGTCCAGGCCAATGACAATTTCACTGAGGTAGGGGACTTCGGTTAATTCATCGACGATATTGGAAAGCGCAGGACCTTCTAACTCGGAAAATAGTGAGGGCAAGACCAAGCCCATAGGCCTGCTGCTCTTGAATCGGTTTAGCTCCTCTTCCATTTCAACAATCGGTCGTTGCCCCAGGTTGTGCAGGGTAGTCACAACGCCGTTTTGATGAAAATCGCCCATCTTTCCTCCATTAATCGTCAAGTAACTGCGCTGCATCGAATAGCGCCAGAATTTCGTTTATCGCATCGTTCCAGCCTGCAGGCCCCGGCCGATTGGTGCGAATCAATCGCTGCGGACCAGCCGGATCCAGTTGGTCAGACTTTGCAGACTTGATGGCAACCGCAACATCGGCCGACGCCAACAGGGATTCATCATTGGGACTATCGCCAAGTGCGACAAGAAATGGTCTCGGTTCGGCGAAGCGGGATTGCCACCACTTCATCCCGTTACTCTTGTTGAACCCGCTTTGAATACTGACGAATCTGCCGCCTTCCAGAGTGGTGAGGTCGCGCCTTGCCAGCGCTTCGAGGAACAGTTGAAAATTCGCCTGAGTATCCTGCCATAGCATCGGTTCGGTAAACTCACGTTGTCGCGCTCGCTCTGCATCTTCTTCATGTAGACCGGTGTTCGTGGACACTTCCTTGTTCGACCAGTCGGTAAACCCAGAGAACTTCCAGCCCATGCGCTCGCGCAGATCATGCACTTCCTGCAGCCATTCGCTGCTACGTGCACCGAAAACCGCAAGCGGCTCGGCGTTTTCGCGACTGTCCTCGTAGATGGCAGCACCGTTCTCACAAATAAACGGGGCAGCGAGCCCGTTGCTTGCTTGAATGCTGATGATTTCCGCTGCTGTTTTGCTGGAGGCGAAAATAGGTGTGATGCCTCGATTCGCCAGCGCATCAAGTGCTGGGCGCGCAGCCTCAATGGAGTAAGTTTCGTGCTCCATGAGGCTGCCATCCAGGTCTGTAAACACCAAAAAAGGCGGTGTACTTGCAATATCTTGGTTCATAAGACTTCGGGTGTTTCAAGTTTCAAGCCAACATTGAAGGAATCTGGGTAAGGTTTCCCCCACTTGCCCGATGATCTCCTAGCTCTCTGAATACATTGAATTTAAAGCTGAATTTAATGCTTCCTTTTTTACTTGTGAGGAAAGCGCGCGGGCCCCATTGGTGCTGCGCGCTAAAAGCTTTGCACCAAAAAGGTGCGATATTCGATAATGTCTATTCAGCCAGTGCACCACAAGGAGTCTGTAGGGCAGTATCCCGCGGATCAGGTGGTCGCCAGTCGCCAGACCCGATTCGGCGTAAGGGGCATATCCACATGACTGATGCCGCGTTCGGCCAGTGCGTTGACCACGGCGTTTACAATCGCCGGCGGTGCCCCAATGGCGCCAGCCTCACCTGCCCCTTTAATGCCGAGTGGATTAGTGGTGCAGGGAACTTCCCGGCGATGAAACTTGATAGCAGGTAAATCGTCCGCCCGCGGCATCGTGTAATCCATGAAGCTGGCTGACAGCAGTTGGCCGGATTCCGCCTCGTAGGCGCAGCATTCCAGTAGTGCCTGCCCGAGCCCCTGGCCAATGCCGCCATGCACCTGGCCTTCAAGCAATAGCGGGTTGATCACCTTGCCGAAGTCATCAACCACGGTGTAGTCGAGAATTTCGATGATCCCGGTTGCAGGGTCAATTTCCAGTTCACAGACGTGGGAACCGTTGGGATAGGTCGCCTCACTTGGTGCGAAGGAATCTTTTTCGTCGAAGCTTAATTCATCGCTGGTGCTCACCGAGGCAGCAACTTCCTTGAAGCTGGCGCTGCGATCGGTGCCAACAATCATGAATTTTCCCTGCTCGAAATCGATGTCGGCAACGGCCGCCTCCAGCAGGTCTGCCGCCTTGCCCCTCGCGGTTTCAACCAGCTTTTCGGCCGCAGCGCTGATTGCAGCGCCACCAACCGGCACCGAGCGTGAGCCCATGGTGCCGCCGCCGCTTTCCACGCGATCGGAGTCACCCTGCACGATGCTTATATCATCGAAGTCGACGCCCAGACGTTCATTGAGAATCTGGCGGAAGGCTGTCTCGTGGCCCTGGCCATTGGACATGGTACCGATATACAGCGTGATGTGTCCGTGTTCATCAACCGCGAGGCGCGCCTGTTCCGGTGCACCGCCAGCGCAGCGCTCGATGTAGCAGGCCAGACCAATGCCTCGCAGTTTGCCCTTTGCTGTGGATTCCTGCTTGCGTTGCGAAAAACTGTGCCACCCGGATACTTTCAGTGCCTGCTCCATATGCTGTTCAAACTCACCAGAATCGTATTCGAGATCAAAGGCAGTGGTGTAGGGCATGGCATCGGCAGGAATGAAATTGCGTCGCCGCAACTCATCAGGAGTAAGCCCGATTTCCTGCGCGGCGAAATCTACAAGACGCTCAATGGCATAGATGGCCTCAGGACGACCGGCCCCGCGATAGGCGTCCACCGGTGCAGTGTTGGTAAATACCCCATGCACCTCCACATAAGCGGTGGGAATAGCATAGCAACCCACCAGCATAGAGACCCCTGCGGCAGTAGGCACGAATGGGGCGAAGTTAGACAGGTAGGCGCCGAGGTTGGCGATGGTGTCTACCTTCAGCCCCAGCATCTTGCCGTCATTGCTCACGGCCAGTTTGAGTTTGCTGACGTGGTCACGACCGTGGCTGTCAGCGGTAAAGGCTTCGCTGCGCTCGGAGATCCACTTTACGGGACGCTTGAGTTTGCGGGTTGCATAAAGCAGCGCAACATATTCCGGGAACAGGAATATCTTCATGCCAAAGCCGCCGCCTACATCGTAGCATTTCACCAGGATCTGTTCAGGCGCGCAGTTGAATATGGCCTCCGCCAGCAGGCGCCGCAGCAAATGGACGCCCTGACACGACACATGTAGGATCAGTCGTCCCGATTCGGCCTCCACGTCTGCGATGGCGCCGCGAGTCTCCATGGAACTGGGTATTACCCGGTTGTTGACTAGCTCCAGTTCAACAATATTGTCTGCCGCAGCGAATGCCGCGCCGGTTTCTGCTTGTCTGCCACTTTTCCAATGAAAACAGCGATTGGCAGGCGCTTCTTCCCAGACCTGGGGTGCCGACTCGCTAAGACTGGCAGAAGTATCTACGGTCGCATCGAGGATATCGTAGTCAACCCAGAGTTGTTCTGCCGCGTCCAAGGCCTGCTGGCGCGTTTCGGCCACAATCAATGCCACCGCATCGCCCACGTGCCTGACCCGCTCCAGGGCTAGCGCTGGTCGGGGCGGATTGGCGCAGGGTGTACCATCGATGTTGTCAACTAGGGCACCACAAGGAACATCACCGATATTGTCAGCGCGCAGATCGTCGCCGGTATATACCGCAAGGACGCCGGGCGCATCGGCTATTGAACTTTTATCAATCTCAAGGATGCGAGCATGGGCGTGGGGTGAGCGGACGAAGACGCCGACGGTCTCGCTCTCAAGATTGATATCTTCAATATACTGGCCCTCGCCGCGCGTGAAACGATGGTCTTCTACGCGGGTCACTGATTGGCCGATGCCAAATTTTTCCATAGAATGCTCCTGGTTCTTCCCGCGCACAAGCTTACTTCAAACTCAGGGTTTACCGTAGAGGAATTTGGTTTACGGGGTTCGATTGAGATTAGTCACCGAACCGGCTGGTGGCAAAGGGCCAATATGCATTGACGGGAATATATTCTCTGGGACATAGTCTCATGCATACTAATGATTTCAATATGATTGATGGACCTAATCGCGCCAGATTATTTCCCTCTGGCGTACCTGCCTCTGCGAATATGCTTAACGCGGTCAATCACCGATTGCTTCGATAAGCGGCGACGGGTTTGATGCTGTGCCGCGTATAATCCGCGGTAGACGTCACTTGATGCCACATGGCTGCTCCTGTACGAGAACCGGGCCCAGCTATTTCGATGGCAGTACCAGACTGGCTGCCATTCACAGAATCACTTCAAACCCAAACATACAGGTGATTGGAAACAGAGATGATCAATAAACAGGACGGCAATATTCGTTACTATTTGCTGGGCTCGGTGCTGTTGGTTGCGGTTGGGGGTTGGTACTTTCTTGGGCGCGAAGACAGTGCTGCGCCAGAAGATGAGGTATTACTGGCCACCGTGGAGATCGGCTCAATAGAAAATACCATTGCTGCGGCGGGCAGTCTGAAGCCGAGCAACTATGTGGATGTGGGCGCGCAGGTGTCGGGTCAACTCCAGCGTTTATTTGTTGAGATCGGCGACTTTGTCGAGGAAGGCCAGCTTTTGGCTGAAATCGATGCGCGCGTGCAGGAGGCCCGGGTTAGTGCAAGTCGAGCCAGTATTGAATCGCTTGAAGTTCAGCTGCATGCAAGACAGGCCGCATTGGAGCTTGCCAGCTCAAACGTGGCCCGTCAGACGCAGCTCGCGGCCACCGATGTGACCAGCCAATTCGAGCTGGATACGGCGCTGAATAGTGTGGCGTCAGCCGAGGCCAGCCTGTTCCAGTTGGAAAAACAAATCGAACAAAACAAAGCCAGCCTGGAATCGGAAGAGACTCTGCTGGAATTCGCACGCATCTACGCGCCGATTGCCGGAACGGTCGTGGCTATCGAGATGGAAGAGGGCCGAACTCTGAATGCGGTTCAAATGGCTCCGACTATTCTGCGTATCGCCGATCTCAATACCATGACCGTGGAAGCCAGTATTTCTGAAGCAGATATTGGCGATGTCCGGTCCGGTATGGATGTCTACTTTACGACTCTTGGGGGTCGCCAGCGCCGCTGGTACAGCAAGGTCAAACAAATACTGCCCACGCCAGTGATTGAAAACAACGTGGTGCTTTACACTGGACTATTTGACATCGAAAACAATGACTCTGCTCTGTTGCCTGAGATGACTGCACAGGTGTACTTTATTACAGCTTCAGCCCAAGACGTACTCACCGTCCCCATGGGTGCACTCAGGTTTCTGGATCGGCCGGGCCGACCCGGCAGGCAGAGCGGCGCTGCCGCTGGCGCGAACCCAGATCCTGAGGCTATCCAACGCAGGCACCGTGAACTCGCCGGCGCGATACCAGGAGGTGATAGTCAAGCTGCTCGGGCAGGTGCCGGCGCACCGCGAAGGCGGGAAGGTCGTGAGGGCCGAGCGCGCCTAGGTCGGCCAGCCCTGGTCACGGTGGTCAATGACGATAGCAGACAACGGGAAGTCGAAATTCGAATTGGTGTGAACAGCCGTATCTCCGCGGAGGTTCTTGAGGGCTTGCAGGCGGGGGACAAGGTGGTCGCAGGCATTGTTCAAGGGCAGCGGCCAAACAACCAGCAAGACGCGAGGCGTAGTAGCTTTCGCCCTCCGTTCTGATCCAATGACCGCAATCGACTATAACAGCATTGATCAGTTTGATGAGCCTTCAGTCGCGGACGGTACTGCTGCGATGCCGTTAATTGAACTGTGCAATGTTCACCGCATCTTTCGTACCGATGGGGGGGTAGAGGTGCATGCCCTCCGCGGCATCGACCTGAAAGTCTATGCCGGGGAGTTTCTGGCGATCATCGGGCAATCGGGTTCGGGCAAGTCCACCCTTATGAATATTCTTGGCTGCCTTGATCGTCCCAATAAAGGCAGTTACTTGTTCGCTGGTCGAGACATCGAAAGTTTCGATGCTGATGGGTTGGCCTGGTTGAGGCGAGAAGCTTTCGGCTTTGTGTTTCAGTCCTACAACCTGCTGCCAACTGTTACCGCCGCGCAAAATGTCGAGGTGCCCGCGATCTACGCAGGCTTGAATCGCCAGCGGAGACACCGGCGAGGCGAGGCGTTGCTCTCATCGCTTGGGCTGGGAGATCGTATGGACCATCGCCCCAGCCAGCTCTCCGGTGGGCAACAGCAGCGGGTCTCCATCGCGCGAGCCATGATGAATGGTGGGCAGGTTATCCTCGCCGATGAACCTACAGGCGCCCTGGATTCCCAGAGTAGCGTCGAAGTCATGGCCTTACTGGAAGACCTGGCTCGTCAGGGTCATACGGTGATTTTGATCACCCACGATCCAGAAGTCGCAGCGCATGCGGACCGGATCGTCGAATTCAGGGATGGCAGTATTGTAAAAGACTCTGGCCCTCAGGCTACCGCCGTCAATTCTTCCTCCAACAGCAAGCTTCGCGACTTATTTCTCAGCCGCAAGGCGGGTTCGGCCATGGGCAGCCTGTTTGAGGCGGTCAACATGGCGCTGCGTTCACTTTCAGCCAACATCTTCAGGACCATTCTTACCCTGTTGGGTATCGTGATTGGTGTGGCTTCGGTGGTGGCCATGCTGGCAATTGGAGAAGGCGCACAGCAGGATATCGTGGAGCGCATCAGCTCCATTGGCACTAACCGGTTAATGCTGCAGCCAGCTCGGGTAGAAGGTCAGCGCCGAAATATGCCATCCACCCTGACTTTCGAAGATGCCGATGCGATTGCCGTCTCAGTACCCAATATTCTTGGCGCGATTCCAGAGATTCGGGGCAACGATACTGTGCGCTACGACCGCAGGGACTACCAAACCTCGATCACCGCGATCAGCGAGAATATGCCGGAATTGCGCAACTGGCCATTGGCAAAAGGCACTTTCTTTTTGCGGGAAGATAGCGACAACTACACTGCGGTTGCGGTTCTGGGTTCCACCGTTGCCGACGAACTGTTTCAGGACGATCAGGAACCCTTGGGGGAGTACATCCTGATTCGCAATATTCCGTTCCAGGTTATCGGAGTGTTGACCTCCAAGGGTGCTAGCTCCGGCCCAGGTGGCGGCGACCAGGATGATGTGGTCTACGTTCCGCTGCGGACAGGCGCCCTGCGCTTGTTCGGCGCAACCCACGTAAACATTATTTCCGTGATGGTGGATGATATCGACATTATCTCAGGGACCGAGCGCGACGTGGTTGAATTCATGGTGGGGCGCCACGGCTCCCAGGATTTTCGCGTATTCAACAGTGCGGAGCTGTTGGATACTGTGTCTGCCTCACAGCAAACTTTTACCATATTGTTAGGTTCCGTCGCAGCAATCTCTCTTCTGGTCGGCGGTATCGGGGTGATGAACATCATGTTGGTATCTGTCACCGAACGCACCCGAGAAATAGGTATTCGCATGGCGACCGGCGCCCGCCAGAGCGACATCATGTGGCAATTCCTGTCGGAAGCGATTGTGGTGTCGGCCGTGGGTGGCTTGATAGGCGTAGCGATCGGTCTCGGCATTGGTTATGCACTGGCCGCATTCGGGGTGTCGATTAAGTTCACAACCATGCCGGCTATACTCGCGTTCAGTTGCGCAGCGGCGACAGGTTTAGTCTTTGGCTTCGCCCCGGCAAGAAAAGCTGCGCGATTGGATCCGGTGGTGGCGTTGGCGAACGAATAATCTTCTTTCGCGTTCGGCCTTTGCTCGAGCCAATGCTGTATGATTTCAGGACTTAAATCTATTCAATAGCTCTTATATGCCGGTATTCTTCTTCTCCCCCCATAAAGACATCATCAGGCACACAATCGCGAATGCGGACGAAACCGTCGACGGCAAACATTCCATTTTGTCAGCCGGGACTGAAGTGACACTGCTGGATAGCGGCGTTATCAAGTTTGAACCGAATACAGCCTGCGAGTCTTCGCTGGTGATTTCCTGTGGCATACATGGCAATGAGACTGCACCGATAGAAATTATCTCAACCATTATTGATGACCTGCTTAGCGAGGAACTGGACTGCGGGCAGCGGGTCCTGTTCATTCTGGGGAATCCCTGGGCGATGGCCAGCGGCGAGCGCTTTGTCGATCTCAATATGAATCGATTGTTCTGCGGTGATTGGCAGTATCAGGACCTTGGGCTTAAAGAGGTCAAGCGAGCAGCGAAGCTGGAGGCCAATGTAGCCAATTTCTTTGCTGAAGAGCCGGTAACCGTAAATAAGCACTTGCACTATGATTGCCACACAGCGATTCGAGACTCCGTCAGAGAGCGCTTTGCCGTTTACCCCTTTGTGAAGGGCAGGGAATTGCCCGATGATCAGAAAGCGTTTTTGGATCAAGCCGACATCCACACAGTTTTGCTGCAGCGACAGGACGCCAATACCTTTTCCTCATTCACGTCACTCAAACAGGGCGCGCAGAGTTTCACCCTGGAGTTGGGTAAGGCGAAACCTTTTGGCGAAAATGATCTAGGTCGATTTACCGGCATCAATTCTGCCCTGCGCGCACTAATTACCGGCGATGAACTGCCAGACACACCGGCACGCACTGTGGACTCATTTGTTATAAGCTACAGTATTCATCGCAGTAGTGAGAATTGGGAGTTTTTTGTTACCGATGATCTGCCAAATTTCGCGGAGTTTCCGCCGGGAAGCGTTATTTCACAAGACGGCGATGAGCAGTATGTAGTAGGCGATCAACCCGAATATATTGTCTTTCCAAATGCGCTGGTGCCGGTTGGACAACGGGCGGGGCTAATGCTGAGAAAGTTGAAATAGAAGTGCGAGTAATCCATCTGCGACACTGGTGTTGCGTTTTGCCTCATAAACATTGAATACTTAGAACTTGATCAATCAATGGTTTCTGACGCGCAGTTACCAGTCAAACTTAAGGAGTAAGCATGGCCCTCATTCACTTCAGCACGATAAAAGCATTAATTAGCGACAGGGGAGCAACCAAAAATCAGGAAGTTCTGTTTCAGGAGATGCTGCTATTGGTTCTGGCCAGGGCCACTAGCGCTGACGCCAATGTGGAATCGATTGAGGTCTCACACGTGCAGCAGGCACTAAAAGAATCCACAGGGAACGACTTTTCGGAAGCTGACATTCTGACAGCCGCTTCCTCCGAGCTATTCGAATCCAAATCGCTAGAGCGCACACTGGAAAATGCAGCGCGCAAACTCAGCAAGGAACACCGCATTACCATTCTCGACTGCCTCGCCAATTTGATCCGTGCTGACGAGCTGATTCGCGACCCTGAGTTAGACTTTTTTGATCAAGTGGCCATCGCGCTGAAGGCTACGCCTGCTGAGATTGCAGGCTTGAAAGTGTCTGTAAGCTAGGCACAGAGAGTCGCTGGTGGTAGACACTTTTTTAGTCTGCGTGGCAGTTGGGCGATTATGCCTGGCATCTGTTTTAGAACGGGATGCGCCCCTGTTAACTTCCATTAATCTCAAAACTCCTCGACCAGATCCGGCCTTAGCGTAACGCCCAGGCCCGGGCCCTGCGGGACTCTGATCTGGCCATCCGCTTCCAGAACCGGGGGGTTTTCGAAGACCTGCCAACCCTCGAATATGTCAGCGTGGGGTGGTTCGTGGATGAACTCGGTGATCGGTCCATTCGGCATTGAAGCGATAAGGTGAATGCCGCAGATATTCACCAATCGGCGCTCAAACGGCGCCGAATGCGGCGAGACCTGTCTGTTATAAGCTGCAGCAAGAGTGCCTACAGTGCGGGACATCAAGGGGCCTATGTCGCCTATCTCTGGCATCAGGACATCGAAGCAACCCTGTTCAAGTAGCCATCTGAACTCATGAATGCCCCAGTTAGCCTCGGCGCCTGCCATGGGCATGGTAAGGAGTCGGTTGAGCTCTGCTAGGCGCTCGAAGTCGTATCGGGGCAAAGGTTCCTCAAGCCAATAAACGTTGAGCCGCTGGTACTCCATAGCCGTGTCATAGGCGCGATTAAAGTTCCAGAGCGTGGGGTCCTCTCCATTGGCGTCTGCGTCACCAGGTGCCTTGTTACCGTCGCAAAGAATGTGAAAATCATCGCCTACCGCGTCTCTAACCAGTTCTACGACACGAATATCCTCCTCCATCGTCCTGAACCCTGAACGCAGTTTAATGGCGCGCCAGCCATCTTCTTTGAGCCCAATGGCGATTTCGACACGGTCCTCCACCGTGCCTATTCCCCACATAGCCGCATAGGGAAGAACTTTGTCACGCCCGCCGCCCCAGAGTTTGAAGAGCGGTAAATCCGTCGCCTTGCCGAGCAGATCCCAGAGCGCGATCTCTACAGAAGCACCCCACCTTCGCTGCGGGCGGTAGAGCGCCGCTGCATGCTTATTGATGTCGAAGGGATCATTGCCAACGAGAAGGTTTTTCACATACTCGATATTCTCTGGCGGGATTCCGGGGCCGATGCCAACCAAACCCTGATCTGTGTGCACTTCAGTCACGGTAAAGTTGCCTATTTGAACGTGCAGTCCGCCACGTGGAGTATCGACCCGCCGGGCGAGAACACCCTTGTCCTCGATCAGCTTAATCTTGATCAATCTTACATCAGTGATTTTTAGCCGCGCCGACTGGGCCGCCAAAGCAGCCTGCGGCAGCATCAGTGGCATGGTTGCAAGGCTGGGCAATTTGTTAAGGAAATCTCGTCTGTGCATAGCAGCTTCCTGTTTGTAGTCGGTTTTCAAATTACCTTAGGGTTTTAGCTCCTCTATATCAACTCTGGCAACCAATATTATTGAGCCCCGAGGCTGATCATGCCAAGAGCTGTCCGGCCTGCAACCAGGACTGCTAGCGATGCTTTCGCCATCGGGTCCCTCGCACAGGGTGTCCGGAGAAGCCCTTGATTCTGCGCCTACGTGATCAAAGTTGGCGGGAGGTTTTACAGTTGCGTTTTACTCTATTTGGGCTAAAAAATTTTGCACCCAGCAATCCCGCACAAAGATAGTGCGCTGCTAGAAAAGTTGCACAGAATTAGTGCCTTTAGTTTGGCTGAGAATGTTCTGTCAGGTATTGACAGAGTTAGAACACCCCTAACCTTATGTATTCATTAATTATTTACAAGTTGGCCCGGAGATTGCTGAGTGATGATCGATAACCAACGGCGGGCAAGGTTCGCTCGCTTAAACAAATAATCGGACTTGAGGGTATCCTTATGACTAAGCTTTTCCACGCAGCCGCGACACTCACACTCGCATCCGCGACACTCGCTTTCTCCAGCGCCGCCAGCGCTGACTGGAGCGCCAATGCGGGATTAACCAATAACTATATTTGGCGCGGGTTGACTCAGTCGATCAACGAAGCTGCCGTGCAGGGTGGAATTGACTATGCTGACGACAGTGGATTCTACATCGGTACCTGGGCCTCCAATGTGTCTTACGACTCAGATGACGTTTACTCTTATGAGCACGATATCTATTTCGGCTATGCCGGTGAGGCGGGAGATATCAGCTATGACATCGGATATCTATACTACAATTATGATTCGAATGCGGGCTTCGATTTCGGCGAGCTCTACGGCACCGTCGGGGTGGGCAATTTTAGCGCAACGCTCTCACTTCTGGTCAATGCTGAGCCAGACGAAGGACCGGGCCAGGACTTTGGTTTCGCTCAGGCTTCGTATACTTCCCTCGACTACGTGATTCCTTTGGAAAGCGGCGCAGAAATTGGCTTGCATGCTGGCTTCCATGAAGGCGATTTTATGTACGCATTCAACGGCGCCACTGATGACTATTGGGATTTTAATGTCAGCATAGCCAAAGATGGGTTTTCTGCGATGGTCACCACAACGACTCTTGGTGATGATGACGACGGCGACGGCATAGAGGACTACGCCAGCATGGGAGCTAGAGACAACGACGAAATCAAATTTGTTGTCGGATACAGCATGGACTTTGAGCTGTAAGTCAAAATCTCTTAAGGAGCGTTAACAGCGCCTGAAAAGCTGGTGCTGCCGCAACTTTTACCAATAGGAGTAAAAAAAGATGAAATTAGTTACGGCTATCATAAAGCCATTCAAACTGGACGACGTCCGCGCGGCGCTCTCCGAGATTGGTGTCCAGGGTATCACTGTCACCGAAGTTAAAGGGTTTGGGCGGCAAAAAGGCCACACTGAGCTTTATCGGGGAGCAGAATACGTAGTGGATTTTCTGCCCAAGATTAAGCTCGAAGCCGCCGTTTCTTCAGATTTATTGGATCAAGTTCTCGACGCCATAGCGAAGGCTGCGAACTCGGGCAAGATTGGCGACGGTAAAATTTTTGTTTCTGAATTGACGCAAGTCATTCGTATTCGCACTGGAGAAACTGGAGAAGAGGCTATTTAGGCTGATTCAAAAAAAATTTAAAGAGTCTTCGGCTCGGATAAATCTCGGAGGATAATAAAGTGCAAGACCAAATATTTGAACTACAGTACGCGATGGATACGTTTTACTTTTTGATCTGTGGCGCTCTGGTGATGTGGATGGCAGCAGGATTTGCCATGCTTGAAGCGGGCCTGGTTCGCACCAAAAACACCACAGAAATTCTAACCAAGAATGTCGCCCTCTTCGCGATCGCTTGTACCATGTACCTCGTTTGCGGATACAACTTTATGTACGACGGGGGTCTGTTCTTATCCGGCGTAACTACAGTGGCCGGCATGGATGATGCCGCTGTACAGGCTGTTCTCGATGCTTCCAACGAAGCCGGATTCAGCGACATGGGCGAGTATGCCGGCGCATCAGACTTCTTTTTCCAGGTGGTCTTCGTTGCGACCGCAATGTCAATCGTATCGGGAGCTGTGGCTGAGAGAATGAAGCTTTGGGCATTCCTGGCATTCGCCGTAGTGATGACGGGCGTTATCTATCCTATTGAGGGTGGATGGACCTGGGGCGGCAAATCTGTGTTCGGGCTGTTTGAGCTAAGCTATAGTGACTATGCGGGATCAGGCATTGTGCACTTGGCTGGTGCGGCTGCTGCCCTAGCTGGCGTGATTCTGTTGGGCCCAAGAAAGGGAAAGTACAGTACTACTGGCGCGGCAAAAGCTATCCCTGGGGCTAACTTGCCCCTAGCTACATTAGGCACGTTTATCCTTTGGATGGGATGGTTCGGATTCAACGGTGGGTCTACCCTGAAGCTCGGCGGTATCGGCGTTGCCAATGAAGTGGCGAATGTCTTTCTCAATACAAATGCTGCGGCTGCAGGCGGATTAATAGCTGCCATGATTGTCGCCAGGTTAATGTTTGGAAAAACTGATCTGACTATGTGCCTCAATGGCGCACTGGCAGGCTTGGTAGCCATCACGGCGGAACCTGCAGATCCAACTCCATTGCTCTCTACTATCATTGGTGCGATTGGCGGCACCATCGTAGTCTTCAGTATAATCACTCTCGACAAGTTGAAGATCGACGATCCTGTGGGCGCAATTTCCGTCCACGGTACCGTGGGTGTTTTTGGTATATTCGCCGTACTTCTGTCTGACCCTGATGCGACGTTCATGGGTCAGTTAGTCGGTATGCTGACTATCTTTGTCTGGGTTTTTGGAGCGAGTCTAGTTACCTGGTTTGCAATAAAGGCTGTGATGGGCATTCGTGTTACCGAAGAGGAAGAGGAGGAAGGTCTGGATATTATCGACTGTGGTATGGAAGCGTATCCAGAGTTTGTAACCAACTAAAAACCTTCAGCCAACAAGGTAAATGCGAAAAGCGCCCCTTTAAACTGGGGCGCTTTTTTTTGTGCCGGGCTATCCATTTTCCTTGCCCCTTCTACCGAGGGTGCTATCTATGTGTTATGACTACAATCTAGCCCTGCCTCCGTTAGCGCTTAGAAAATATTGCTCAGGCCAATTTTATTCACCGCTGATCATTCCATCCACCTTGCAGGAAATGCAACTAATTGTTGCGGATCCGATCGTCCTTCCACTACATCGTATATAGTGTGGTCGGACTAATGATGGTGGCTGCCCTTGGTTCTGATGGGAACCCCCAGACCACAAGCCCTGTAGAGAACATTTATGGTTGGAATAGCGCTCCGCGGATGTCTATTGAGTGTCGCTTGCTCTCTGTTTTCACTGGCCACTGCCCAGATTCCGATTCCCCAATTGACCCGTATCGAGGGAGTTGACGCTAATATCCAGTTGGATGGTTTTCTTGATGAAACTGTCTGGGACCGGATTCCGGCCTTCGATGGCATGCGTGTCATCAATCCAGACACCCTGGAAGAGACCCCTTTTCAAACTGATATTCGTGTGTTCTACACCGAGCAGGGCATATACGTCGGTGCGAAAAATCATCAGCCTGAAGAGACGCTGGTGGCGCTGATGACTCCAAGGGACACCCAGCTCAACCGCGACGGTTTTGTGGTGGGGGTAGATGCTTCCGGCACTGGGCTGTATGGGTTTTTCCTGCGCATCAATCTGGGTGATTCCATGACTGATGCCTCGCTGCTGCCAGAGCGCCAGATGAACATGCAGTGGGATGGTGCCTGGAACGCGCGCACCCAAGCGCTAGATGACGGTTGGAGCGTGGAGTACTATATTCCCTGGTCCATGATGCCTCTACCCCAGGTAGCCGATACCCGACAAATCGGGCTATATTTCGAGCGCCAGGTGGGCTCTATCGGCGGAGAGGCCTGGTCCAACCCGCCATTGCCCCGCACCGTGAATGAATATCTGTCCGCGTTCATGAAGTTTGAGCTCCGAGATATCGAACCGCGAAGACAGCTTACTTTCTATCCCTTTGTATCGAATGTCCTCGACGGCATTCGTCATGATAACGATCCCAGAGTAGGCACAGACATTTATTGGCGACCTACGACTAACACCCTGCTATCAGCTACCTTGAACCCTGATTTTGGTACCGTCGAGGCAGATGATGTAATTGTTAACCTTACTGCCTTTGAACAGTTCTTCCCGGAACGCCGGGTGTTTTTCCAGGAGGGCCAGGATATTTTTAACAATACCTCGCCACGCACCCGCGGCGGGGGTGGGCCAGGTGGGCCTATTCAAGTGCTCAACACACGCCGCATCGGCGGTGCTGCGGATTACAATGTGCCTGATGGCGTCACCGTTGTGCCAACTGATCTGAGTCAGCCAACTGATCTGTTTGGCGCCGTTAAACTGGCCGGGCAAAGCGGCAATCTTCGCTATGGCGCGTTGATTGCATCGGAGGACGACTCGCAGATTGAAGGCACCCTGGAGGATGGTACCGTTGTTGGTGTGCAGGCTACCGGAAGAGACTTCCTGGTGGGCAGGCTGCTCTATGAAAATACCGGGGGAGGCGGTCGCCGTCAGATCGGCTGGATGGGCACGATGCTGGATCACCAGGAAGAAGATGCCAGCGTCAATGCTCTAGATTTGCATTATTTTTCTGCGGACAACCGTTGGGTAGTCGATACCCAGTTTCTCCTAAGTGACAATAAAGGTGAGGAGGGTACCGGATTCACCGGGGACGTTGGTTTTAGACCGCGTCGAGGAGTGCAGCACACTTTACGTGCTACCTACTTTGATGACACGTTTAACATGAATCAAATGGGATTCCTTTCCCGCAACGACCAGGCCAATCTGGACTATACGTTCTCATTGACTGAGTCTGATGTGCCCGGCGTGAGGCAGCGTACGACCAGCTTTATCACCGTGAATCAATTCAATACCGATGGTCTCCCGGTCAGAAACGGATACTTCCTTAGCAGAGGGTATCAATTCAACAACTTTGACTCGGTGAATGTGCGGTTTCAGTTTTTCCCTCAGCGGGTTGATGATCGTCTGGGGCGGGGTACAGGTGACTGGAATGTGCCGGATCGGTTTGGATTCGAGGCAGGTTATGAATCCAATGTGTCTGAGCCCCTCGCCTGGAGTCTGGGTTTCAGTCTTGGGCATGAGGATCTCGGACCGGCAGTGACAGAAGGCATGGGGGGAATTACGCTGCGCCCGAATGACCGATTCTCCGTCGATTTGCAGCTGCGCTATGAAGACCGCGAAGCCCTGTTAGTGCATCGTGGGAATGGCGACTACACAAGTTTCGAATCCCATGCCTGGTCACCGCGACTGGAAGTGAACTACTTCATTACCGCACGCCAACGCTTAAGATTTACCACGCAGTGGACAGGGCTAAAGGCGTTTGAAGACAAATTTTATACGGTAAATCCCAATGTGCGTGAGTATCTGCACGAAGTGCCGAATCCGGATGCAGAGCCAGACGATTTCGTGATTAGCAGGATGACATTTCAGGCTCGCTATCGCTGGGAAATCGCGCCGCTGTCTGATCTATTTGTTGTCTACACCCGTGGTGCCAACCTGCCGCGTAATAGTTTTTTTACTTTTCAAGATTTATTTGAACAGTCCTGGAACAAGCGAATTGTGGAGCAGGTAGCGATTAAACTTCGGTATCGGTTTGGCAGTTGATGTCCATTTGGACGGATTGTATAAGCCATACCGTATTAGGTGACCTGTATCGTCATTTGGGTCTAGCTGGGCTATAACGCACTTGCTATGGTTTAGCTCGCAATATTGGGTATTACACCTCCAGCCATAAACATAATCCGAACCAATACCGAAAGCGCGACCTCTTGCAAGTGGAGGCTGAACTGGCAAATCGCAAATTCAAACCCGCCGACGTTGCGGCGAATGAATCTGGCATGGGACGCGAACTGTTTGCTGTATTTCGACGCGGAGTGGGTCCGGCAGAAAGGGGAGCCACGATATTTGAGTTAGGTTAGTCATGGGTGCGAAGATTTTTTAATGACACCAAACTGGCTCCAGTGGTCACGCTGGAGCGTCATGAGACTGCCGTTGATCTTGCGCTCTCGCACTAAAGCTGCGCTCAAGGCTACCGAACTGGTTGCTTATACGTTGCCCGATATCAGCATCGGAGCGGGCAGTGTTCGCTCAACCGATCAGATTACGGCGATCAGAGAGCGGGGGGGGGGCAAAATTTGCGGTCAGTCCGGGCAATTCTCAAAGTCTTATCTGGCAGGCTAGAGCTGTCAGTATGCCCTTCGTGCCTAGGGCAGCCACCGCTAGTGAAATTATGGCGCTTACGGAGAGCGGGTATTCACTCATGAAATTCTTTCCTGCCGAGTTGCTGGGTGGAACAAAAATGCTAAAGGCGCTGTCGGCTCCCTTACCGGAGGTCCACTTTTTTCCGACGGGAGGCATCAATGCGGACCTCATTCAGGATTTTAACTGTGTATCCTGTGTTGGGGACAGCTCAAGATAAGGACGAATTGCTTGCAGCGCACTTTACAAGTGCGCATTCCCCTCTTTCGCACCGAGAAAGTGCAACCTGCAACCACGGCCGCGCCGTAAATGGCTTGCCCTCAATTGGCTCGCTTATTGCAGAGTATGGAACGCAATTTGAATTCTTAGAAAAGTATCTTAAATATATTGAGTGCCCTGGGTAGCACGGTGATACTCCAATAAGAATTAACATCATCACAATCCTAAATCTAGGAATAATACTGATGTGTGACCATGTTGTTTTGATGAAAAAGATCAACGGACTTTTTTCTCGATCGACTATAAAAACCTCTCACTGAAATATTAGGAGCACAAAATGAGGAAAACCATAGCAACGCTAGGCTTGACCATGATTTGCCAATTTGCAGTAGCCGGGCCCATTGTCGAAATTTATGAGTGTGAGCTTAATGAAGGTAAAACACTGGCCGACTTGTCAGAAATGATGTCGACTTTCACGGAGTATCTGCGTGAGGCTGACTTAGAGGATAGTTATACCGCGCACGCAGGATTTCAGCAGATTCCTATCAAAACCAACTCGGTGAATTGGATTGGTATTGCACCAACGGCAGAGGATTACGGTAAAACATTAGAATGGTTCACCTCAACCCCAGAGGGCGGAGCATTCGGTGAGTTATACCAGTCGATTTACACTTGTGATAATTCATTTGCAACGTTTATAACTGCGTCCTCGGGCGAGTAATCACTATCTATAAGGAGAACCAGAGTGTCATTAAGCTCACTTTTGAAACTGAAATCTGAACAGCTCTCCCTTCAGGGATCATTGACATCTGTCGTTCTGGCAGATTCCGGAGGGACAATCACTGCAAAAGGAGATGCAACTTTATACGGCGCAGTTTTTCTTACGTACAACCTTAGTCCTAATCCAAAGGTGCCCGGTCAAGGAGTAATGACAGGGAATGCATCGGCTATCGACGATGACGGTGAATTGAATACCGCTTCTTTGAGTGGCGTCTACGATAGGAACGGACACGAAATGAAGATTTATTGCGTAGACGATATATCCGATGGGAATATAAACGTTGCTGTGGTCACAATAAATTTTAAGACTAGCAAAGTGGAAGTTGTGTGGTCACAATTGGACCGTTGATTTTAAAAGGGAATCATGTGTGACACACAGCGTATAGCTATGAATGATCTCTAATTTAAGCCCTCCTTGTGAGGGCTTCTTTATATTGGGAAGATTCAAGCCGAAAATTAGATATGTCTAACTACACAACTCTCGGTGGGCGCGTGTCCTGCTTGCCGAAATACGCCCAGAAGTACCGCCCCATTTGTTCCAGATTTAGATAGAGTTTGCTGGAGTAATAAGGCGTCACTGTATACAAAAAAGCCCAGAAATACTGGGCTTTAAGAAGATAACTCGGACCCAATTGGATTGAACCGAATTTATATTTGGTAGCTATGGGTGGACTTGAACCACCGACCCCAGCATTATGAATGCTGTGCTCTAACCAGCTGAGCTACATAGCCTTTGTCCTTTTTTCAGGATTCTGATAGCACGTCATCTGAAAATTTAATTCCCCATTTAGTGTTCGGCGTATGTCTTTATATGCCTGCGCGCCAAAAGAAAATTGAAATTCCATCTAATGTATTCTCGAGAGCTTTCTTACGGTGAGTAATTCACTCGCGCCAGATCGTCGATTTCCTTCGCTCCAAAACCTTAAACCTTTCTGTATGTGAGGGTGTAAATCCTCAAAAAGCCGCGAAGTTTGGCTAGTTGGGGCTAAAAAGTCAAGATTTCCGCTAGTCGATGACGACATTGCGGACAACGGCGTAATAATCGCCTACGGCTCGGCGGAAGTCGGCTTCGCCGACCTGTTCATCGTTGCCGTGGACACCAGTATGCTCTCCACGCTCAGTTATAAGAGGATTAAAGCCGTAGCTTATTATTCCCATATCCCGGGTAAAATGACTATCTGTGAAACCAGTGCTAACGCTAGGCAGTACTCTAGAGCCCGGATACAGCTCTTGAGTTACGGAGTTGATTGCTTTAAATAGTCGTGTATTGGTCTCCGATATCGCTGGGGTAAAAGCCATTATGGTCTGAATTTTGACGCCGGTGTATCCAATTAATTCATCTAGTTCACGGATAAACTGTTCTGGTGACTTATCTGGCAAAATCCGGCAATCTAACTCAGCCCAGGCGGTAGGGGGAATAACGTTAATTTTGCTTGAGCCGCTCATACGGGTCATTGAGCATGTATCTCTTATCAGAGAATTATGACCGGGTCGCGCTTCGTGCAATTTTTCAACAAAACCGGGTTCCTTAATAGCTGCTGAAATATTGGCGTATTGGCTCGCCCACTCTTCTTCCATATTAACAGATAGCCGACTGAAATAATCCGCTACCGGTCTTATTATTCGTGGCTTGAATGGGTTCTCCAGCAATGTGTTAAGAGACTGAACAACACGCGTTACAGAGCTTGTGGTCCTTGGTGAGGAACCATGACCAGGTGTGTCGATAGCATAGATTCTGAGCCAGACAGGTACTTTTTGGGTAACCTCAACACTAAAAACCACTTGTTGACCTACGCGACTGCCACCGCCCCCTTCGTTGAGTAAAATGCCTATATCTTCGAAGATGCCAGGTCGGTTCTCGATTAGCCAACCTACTCCAAACAAACCGCCAGCTTCTTCATCGGCACTCGCGAGAAATACTATATCTCTATTTAACTCTACACCTGAGCGATGCAAGGCTAGGAAAGTTGCTAGTTGCAGGGTGCCCAGACCTTTCATGTCTCGCGCGCCGCGGCCTAGAATAAAGCCGTCGCGGATGGCGCCCGACAGCACGGGGATAGTCCAAAATTCTTCGTTGGCTGGCACCACGTCGGAGTGCTGCAGCAGGATCAGGCCGGGTTCGTTGCCACCTTCCAGTCTTGCCCAGATGTTACCTCGTCCGGGAGCACTCTCCGCGGTTTCATACTCGATACCTTCAGCTTCGAAAATGGCCGCCAGGAAATCCACGGCGCGTTTCTCGTTGCCGGGTGGATTGATGGTGTCAATCTGTATGTATTGCTGCAGCCAGCTGACCGCCTCGTCTTCCAGTGACTGGCCGTGAGCACCGGCTGTCAAACCAAGCACTAACATGGTGCTTATACACTTGATCAATTTCACGCTGGTCTCCTTGATAGTTGCAGCGTGAGTCGCTGCAACCACTCATATCAATGGGTTATCTTAAACGTTGAACCTGAAATGAATGACATCGCCATTGGCGACGATATAGTCCTTGCCTTCCAGGCGCCACTTACCGGCATCTTTCGCGCCATTCTCGCCGCCGTTCCCCACATAGTCAGCATAACCGACAATCTCTGCGCGGATAAATCCTTTTTCGAAATCAGTGTGGATCACGCCAGCTGCTTGTGGCGCCGTGGCGCCTTCTTTGACGGTCCAGGCCCGGACTTCCTTGGGGCCCGCGGTGAAGTAGGTCTGCAACCCTAGTAACTTGTAGCCAGCGCGTATGACGCGGTCCAGGCCCGGTTCATCCATGCCCAGATCCTGCAGAAATTCTGTCTTCTCTTCGGTATCCAACTCCGCGATCTCTGACTCCAGCTTATTGCAGATTGCCACTAGCTCGGCGCCTTCAGATTGTGCGATCTTTTTGACCGTATCGAGGTAAGGATTATCGCTGAAACCCTCTTCATCTACGTTGGCAATATACATAACCGGCTTGATGGTAAGAAGGTGCAGGTTTTTCAAGTCCGCAAATTCTTCTTTGCAGAGGTTCAGAGTGCGCACCGGCTCCGCAGCGTCCAGATGCGCCTTGACTTTCTCTAACAGTGTCACCTGGCGCTGTGCATCCTTGTCGCCACTCTTGGCGACCCGGCTTACGCGATCCAAGCTCCTCTCAACGGATTCTAGGTCCGCCAGAGCAAGCTCGGTGTTGATAGTCTCGATGTCCGCAGCCGGGTCGATTGAGTTGGACACGTGGGTGACGTTCTCATCCTCGAAGCAACGCACCACATGGGCAATGGCGTCACACTCGCGGATGTTGGCCAGAAACTGGTTGCCCAGACCCTCACCCTTGGAGGCGCCAGCCACCAGCCCTGCGATGTCAGTAAACTCTACAGTAGTGGGGATTACTTTCTCAGGATTTACTAATTCTGCCAGCTTATCCAGGCGCGTATCGGGAATAGAAACGATGCCGGAGTTGGGCTCTATGGTGCAGAAGGGAAAATTCTCGGCCGCAATGCCCGCCTCGGTAAGGGCATTGAAGAGGGTGGATTTGCCTACGTTAGGCAGTCCGACGATTCCACATTTAACTGACATGTTTGCTTAATCCTTAACAGGGTAGGTTTGGTTCTGACCTAAATTTTTAGTCACGGGGTATGCAGGTGCAGCATGGCTTCTTCCCATTTGCCGTTTACAGCCTGGGGCATCACCCGAATCGCATCTTCGATATTAGACATGATTATATCAGCCTCAGAACGTGAGGGCGGGCTGAGTACATAGTTTGCCACCATGGATTTGTGTCCGGGGTGACCCACACCAATACGCAAGCGGTAAAAATTTTTCTTGCCACCCAGTGCACTGATGATGTCGCGGATGCCATTGTGACCGCCATGACCCCCACCTTCTTTGAGGCGAGTGACACCAACTTCGAAATCGATCTCGTCGTAGGCCACCAGCATGTTCTGGGGTTCTATCTTGTAGAATTTGCACAGAGCCGCAACGGACTTGCCGCTGTTATTCATAAAGGTGGTGGGGAACAGGAGTTTAAGGTCCTGGCCATCGATGTTGATGGAAGCAAACTCGCCGAAGAATTTATTCTCCGCGCGCAAAGTAGCACCATAGCTCTTACACAGATGGTGGAGGAAAATCACGCCAGCATTGTGGCGGTCGGTATCGTGCTTGGGGCCTGGATTTCCCAGGCCCACAATCACTTTGAGGGAGTCGCCCGGCATAGTCGCTTACCTGGCTGTTGGGCAGAGATTAACTGTCTCCGTCGTCACCAGCATCGTCGCTGGCCGCTGCGTCGTCGGCTGCTTCGGGTGCATCATTGTCGACATCTTCGTCGCTACCGCGAGGTGCAACAACCTGGGCTACAGAGAGATCACTGTCTTCGCCATGGGAAAGCGCAACACTGCTAACGCCTTCAGGCAGGGTGATGTCTGACAGGTGAACGGTGGTGCCCAAATCAACTTCAAGCATATCCACTTCAATATATTCAGGCAGATTGCTAGGCAGACAGGAGACCTCAAGGTCGTTGAGCGTCTTGCGAATGCTGCCGCCGCCGATCTTAACGCCGACACACTTTTCTTCGTTGATGAAGTGCAGAGGGACCTTCACGTTAATCGCCTGCCTCTCATCGATGCGCAGGAAATCCGCGTGCAGGATGAATGGTTTGGCAGGGTGACGCTGAAGTGCTTTGATAACAGCTTTCTCTTTTCTCTTGCCGATGTTCAGGGTAATGATGTGAGAGAAGAAAGCTTCATTTTCGGTAGCGTGAAAAATGTCATCATGAGTAATACTCAGTGACATGGGCTCTTCTTTACCACCATAAAGAATAGCCGGGATTTGATTGTTCAGACGACGCAGGCGGCGGCTCGCACCTTTCCCTTTGTCCTCTCGAACTGAGCAGTTTAGCTCGAATTGGTCTGCAGACATGTTAAGTCTCCTTGATCTTGAAAAGTCTTCGGAACACTTGCGACCAGTTTTCCGACGCGTTAAAAAAAGGGCAGCGTTCTCAAGGCCCTGGTTTAATTTGAGTTAAACCTGAGTGAGTCCTGCGCTATCCCATTGTCTTCAGCGGTGTTTGAAAAGCCTGACTCGCGTCAGGTGTTATCAAACATGGCACTGATAGATTCTTCATTGCTGACCCGTCGAATCGATTCCGCCAGCAGCTTTGCCATGGAAAGCTGGCGAATGCGACTGCACTGCTTGGCAGCATCCGACAATGGTATCGTGTCAGTTACCACCAGGGAATCTAGTGCGGATCCTTCTATATTCTCGATTGCAGGCCCACTCAAAATCGGGTGGGTTGCGTAGGCCATGACGCGCTTAGCGCCATGATCCTTTAATGCTTCTGCAGCCTTGCATAGGGTGCCCGCGGTATCGACCATGTCGTCCACGATCAGGCAGCTTCTGTCTTCTACATCGCCGATGATATGCATAACCTGCGCTTCATTGGCGGTTGGCCGGCGTTTGTCGATGATCGCCAGGTCCACATTTAGCTGTTTTGCTACTGCGCGAGCTCGAACCACACCACCCACGTCCGGTGAGACTACCAGCAGGTTTTCGTAATTCTGGCGCACGATGTCCTCGGTCAGCACCGGTGAGCCATAGACGTTGTCCACCGGAATACTGAAGAAGCCCTGTATCTGTTCGGCATGCAGATCGACAGTCAGTACGCGATTCACGCCGACGGCGCTTATCATGTCAGCAACAACCTTGGCTGAAATTGCCACTCTGGCTGATCGAACTCGACGATCCTGGCGCGCGTAACCGTAATAAGGAATCACCGCAGTTATGCGATTGGCTGAGGCCCGGTGCAGGGCATCTGCCGTTAACAACAATTCCATTATGCTGTCATTGGTAGGCGCGCAGGTCGGTTGAATGACAAAAACGTCTTTTCCGCGCACGTTCTCGTTCAACTCTACGGAGACTTCTCCATCGCTAAATTTGGATATGCTGGCACGACCCAGAGGCACCCCGATGTTTTTGGCGATGTCTGCCGCGAGGTCGCGGTTCGCATTGCCCGTAAAAACCATTAAGTTGGTTGCCACGCCGCTGTCCTGTCTGTTGTTTTATTTTTTGTTTGTTCGATGTGCAATCGATAGAAGGAGTCAGAGTAAATTTTCTCTCGCTGCCTCGCCTTCTGGCTTCGGCCGTGAAAATTTGCTCTGACCCCCCCTCATTCACCGAAGTTTTGTCGCTAACAAGGTTGGTTAGCTCTAAATTTGGCTGGGGTGGCTGGATTCGAACCAACGCATGCAAGGATCAAAACCTTGTGTCTTACCGCTTGACGATACCCCAACGAAGGTGAGGACAAATGTATGAAAGAAATATTTCTTTGTCTA
>MDTC01202880.1_pt1 | contig 27371 bp, 32 predicted proteins | sample 811181 | NCBI WGS metagenome assembly MDTC01 (sample SAMN05326644, study PRJNA326480) | marine metagenome | isolation source: seawater | place: Pacific Ocean: North | collected 2011
TAGAGTAGGATTTGAGGATCCAAAAGAGCTTTCTTTTTTCGTTTTAGCTTGTCCACTTTTGAAGTACAAGTAAATACTGAGCAGATAATTACTATATAAGGAGTATAAAAATATGTCTGAAAATAAAACTGTACAAGATACAACCCCTAAAGAAGCACCGGCAGGTACGCAACCAGCTGGAGCACCGGTAGAACTTACTGTTCAAGATCTAGGTGTGCTTAGATCAATTATCGATGTTGCTTCTCAAAGAGGTGCTTTTAAAGCAAATGAAATGGAAGCCGTTGGCAAAACATACAACAAACTAGACTCATTCCTTTCAGCTGTTCAAAAAGCAGAAGAAGAAACAAAAAAAGCTAACGAAGCGAAAGACGAGTCTAAAGGAGACAAGTAATGGCTGAGATAAAACATGTAGGAAGGCTTAAAGCAAATCAACGTAAAGTTATCGTTGCTTACAGAGTCATTCCTGGAGATAAAGAAGCAGAATCGGCTCTTGTTGTTGATACTGCGTCACTAGCTGATGCTGATCACGACACATTAATCAAAACTGTAGAAAGCCCAGCAGGACAAGAAGCATTTGAATTTGCTGAAGTAATGGCTAGAACTACACTTTCAGATGGTGCGAATATGTTGGCAAGATTCCATGCTACTAACAAATTACATAAAGTAAAAATGTCAGATGTTGAGATGATGCCTACACCAACTTACACAATTGGTTTAGATGAACTAAACAAAGTTATTGCTGAACAAAGAGGCACAACTATAGCTGATTTGGCAATGAAAGATCCTAATGAATTACCAGAAGGAACTACTATTACAGAAGCAGGTTCTGTAAGTAACATGCCAAAGACATCACCGGTACAAGCAGAAGCACAGGCGGCTCGTGTACAAGCACCAGACAATGGTGTGTTATCAGATGATGAATTAGCGGCAAGCTATAGATCACAAGCTGATAGATTGTATAAAGAGGCAAAAGCCCTTAGGGACCAAGCAGAAGCATTAGTTCCTACTAAAAAGAAAAGCAAAGCCAGTGTCAAAGCGGCTACCTGATGATGTAGTAAGACATTGGCCAGACGTTTTCAAAGACATTGATATACATACCGTTCCCATAAACTACCTTGCTTCTATTAAGGTTGAATTTAAGAAAGGTAGAGTGTGGGAGATAGATTGTAACGCAAAACGCTCGACTGGTGTAGATCTAGATAAAAGCATTGCTGACCTTTTTAAGGAATATGGTGATGATATACTACACGTAGACTTTAGGCTAAACACCCCTAAATTAAAGAGAGATATAGAAAAACGTACTAGAGCCTTCCTAAAAAACCCAAGAAAAAAGAAGAAGTAATTATAGGCTAATCGGCATAAATATATGTAACAACGAATTAGGAGTATTAGATGGGTACTTTAAGACTTAAAAGAGGAACAAAAACAGCACTACAAACCAACCCAGGTTTTACACCTGCTGAAGGTGAGCTAGTTTACACCACAGACAGTAAGGAAGTTTTTGTAGGAGATGGCGTTACACAAGGTGGTGTGCCAGTTTCAGTATCCACACAAAACCTAGAAGATCTAGGTAATGTACAGGCACTTGCCGCACAAAAGGATCAAATTTTAGTATACAACGGTTCAAATTGGGCCGCATCTGCTAATCCAGCTTTAGACCTAAGAGGTAACATTTATGCTGATGACTCAACACTTTTAGTTGATGCTATCAACGGTAAAATAGTTGGACCTGTAGAAACAAGTTCGGTTACAGCAACAAACATTGTAGGAAACCTAGCAGGCGATACAACAGGTTCGCATACAGGATCAGTAGTTGGTAATGTAGTTGGAAACACTACAGGATCACATACAGGACCAGTCACTGGTGATGTAAAAGGATCTGTTTTTGGAGACGATTCAACTGCTATTGTAGATGCTGTAGATAATTCTGTAATAGCTAGGGTAATGAAAACAGATACTATGTCAAGCAATATAACCCAAGCTATTGACGTAGATAATTCAGATTTGAATGTAAGTAAAAACGGAGATGTTCCTAGATTTGTTTTAAGAAGAGACGAAACGGCGTCTCTAGCACAGGACCAATCCTGTGGTAGAATTATATGGCAAAAAGATATAAGTGGATCATTGACTGCTATTGCTACTATGTCTGTAGCAGAACAGCAATGGAACTTTATTCCTTCACCAGCAGGAACACCAGATTACTCTAAAACTTTACGTTTCCACAGAAACGGTAAGTTAGGTATTAATGGTACACTTACTGCCGAACCAGATGCTAATTTACATGTAACTGGCAATGTAAAAATTAGTGGTGGTGAATTATTATTAGGCAATATGACTACAACAGAGCGTGATGCTCTTACAGCCGCAAATGGTATGATTATATACAATACCACACTCAATAAATTCCAAGGATATGAAAACGGTTCTTGGGCTAACTTAATTTAAATTTATCTTTATATTGTGTTTGTGTAATTGAAGGAATCAATTCAAGATCTTCACACGGTTCTAGATTTAGATATATTAATCTATGCCAACATGATTGTACTTCTTCAGCATCGTATCCTAAATAATATTCTTCTTTAATCTTCCAATTTTTATCTGCTACCAAAACACTTTTTAGCATTTGGTTAATACTGTTTATCCTACCTGTGTTTTCTCTAGTACAGGTTGCTATTTTGATTCCATTTTTTTGGCACGAATCGATCATTAAATTATAAGAATATTTTTGGCCCCAGCCAGGACCGTGTGTTTTGTTTAAATTAAGGGCTCTGTACGCTGGATCGTAAAAACTACGATTAAATATACGTGCGACTGTTTGAGGCCAGTGTACGGGCTTGTATACGCTGTTAAACGCTATGATTTCGTCGGTATTAGCATCTACTATTAAAAATGTAGCTATTTGATCTTCTATAATAAAACGTTTTGGACTATAATTTTCTGCCCTATTTCCAGAAAATGGAATCACGTCTCTTCTGTATTTTTCGAAACGTTCTCTCCAAAAATGATCTTCGTTTATATTGAATACTTTTATATTAGACACTTTTCAACCAAGTCTTCGAATTTGTTTTCAGCAGTATACGTAGGCTTACCATTTCTATCCTGATACACACTTAAATTCACACTTAGCACGACTCTATCATCTGCTCCGTCATTCCATACAGCGTGATACTTTCCAGTATCAAACCAGTAGAAGTTTCCATCTGCTGGAATCTTAAATCTTTCGCCTTCAACTTCCCACCAAGCATCTGGTGATTCAAATATACAAGCATGTACTCTAATTTGTTCATAATAAGGAAAGTCTACATGGGGTGCTAATACGCCTTTGCGTTTTAAATTTAGCAATCTTGTTTTAGTCAAAGGACTTTTAAATTTGCTCAACACTTCTTTTATATATCCATCAAAGATTTCTGTTGGCTCACTGAAATCTTTTTCAGCAAGATTCATAACTGCTTTTTTATCGTTAGCATTTCCCATTGTTTCAAATGCTTCTGTAATACTTAACTTTCCATCTTTGCCATATAAATTTAAAGCATCATAAAGAGGATCTTCTGCTCCAGGTTTGGCTGTTAATCCTATACCTTGATACGTTAGTCTTCTTTTATTCTTTGCTACCTCAAAAGGTTTATATCCATGATCTTCCTGTATACTGTTTACTTGGTTTCTTACTTTTTCTAGATCAAAACTGTAATAGTCGGGTAATTTTATTACATTAGGTTCAATACGTTTAAAGTCTGTATGTGGCGAATACCAATGCTCGTAAAAAGAAGTGTCTTGTGTTGTGCTTATGTTATATCCCATATTAATATCCAAACTCATTTTCCGCAACATGTTCGAAGAACGGAGCTATTTTAAAATCTTGTGTAATCCTTCCTCTACGTTTACTACCAGGATCAGGAATATCACTGTCATCAGGACTCCAGTTAGTTATTTTTATCCATTGCGTTTTTCTTTTGTTGTTTTCATCCAGAGGGAATAATACATTGTATTTCTCTTCATATCCCTCAACTGTATTCCAAGATCTGATATATTGTTCACTTTTACCAGTAATCTTTGAAAATTTTGTTATTAGTTCGTCCCAGGTATGATTTTCATCTTTTTCTAATGTGTATCTTCCTAGCTGACCTACATTTCTAAATCTAAGCACTCCTGGATGATTTCCTAAATCTTCTTTAAAAATTTTTAACAATTTTTCTGGCACATGATCATTGACTCCTTTTTGTAAAATACAATTTACATTTATGAAAAAATTAAATTTAGCTAGGTTATGTAGTGCTTTCATTTTTCTTTCAGCACATCTTAATTCATCCATTATTTCGTAAACATCGTCATCATCGGCACCATTTAAGCTGATTGTAAGGCTACGCAATCCTGCGTCCCATAATGCTTTTGTATAATTATAATTTCCTAATTTTAAACCATTTGTACATAATGTTGGTCTATGTCCTAACTTTCTTACCTTTGTTATTACTTCTGGCAAGTCTTTCCGCATTGTTGCTTCACCACCCATTAATCTTATATCTGTTCTTTTAGGCAATCTACTTACAACATTGTAAAACTTATCTATATCCATATCAGGAATATCTCTGTTAGGAATATAACAGTTAGCACACTCCATATTACACTTATGAGTGATGTCTGCTACTACTGATCCGAATTGACTTTCTTCTGGTTCTATTTCATAGTAACTCATATTGTCTCTCTAAATAAAGGTAAAAATAATTTAGCAGGATCCCATTTTCCAAATATATCACTTCTAGCATTCCTGTGATGATTAGCATGATAACTTTCGCCGCCCGTTATAAAGGATGCTATAGGAACATTAGTAGCACTTGAAGAACTACCTTCTAACTTATCACCAAATGTATGTGTAAAAGCATTTACAAATCCAGTTACATGAAACATTAGTACCATAGGCATAGATATAAAATATATTGCCCAATGTCCTAGCAAAATGTAGCCGATTATCATGTATAAAGAAAGCAATTCAAAATACCATCTGTGTTGAAACTTAATCACAGGATTGTTTAATAAATCTCTAATGAATCTTTGTTCAACTATCTTTGGATTAAAAAAATGAAACCAACTTCTAAAAAATCCTTTCTTTGGACTATGTGGGTCTCCTTCTTTATCTCCATAAGCATGATGTTTCCTGTGTATACCTGCCCAACCTAATATTGGTCCTAGTCCGGCAATGCTTCCTATAAACAACAAAATATTTTCTTTTGTTTTACTTGTTTTAAATGCTTTATGTGTAAAATATCTATGATATCCAATGCTAGTTCCAACTGTTACAATAAAAAGATATAATGAAAACCCAATAAAAATACCTATTGGTTCAAAGAATGCCAAACAACCGAATAAAAGAATAGAATGGTTCATGAGGGCAAATATCTTTGTCCATACATCATATGAAAGTTTATTGAACGGGCTCAGTTTCTTCAATTGAACATCCTTTGTTATATTTTTCTATCCATGGATTATTTACATCAATATTGGATAATCTGTAAGTAATCCTATGTAATGCTCTTTTAGCAAGAAGTTCAGGATCATTTTGATCTCTTTTATGTAAGCTGAGTAATTGATCACATAACACAATATCTCCTACTTCATAAAAGTGCTGATACATATATTTTTCCTGAAATGTAAAATCATATAAATCATCATATAGTTTACTGTCATTAGTAATAATTTTACAGTCATTGTTAGTATAAAAATAAATTCCTCTTTTGCCTGCTATGTTTTCTTGGATCAGCCACATTCTATATGGCGTAGGAAAATGATTCATATCTGGTCTGACCTTAGCCATGTAATCACTTCTTTCTTGTGGTAGTCCAGGTGCCCAGTTCTTAGGTGTGTAACAATATTCAGCACAAACATCTTGGCATCGTTGTTTTAAATCATCTGGCATTTCTTCTAATACTTTAACAGTATTAAGATAAGTTGTACTGGTCTTTTCACAGTATTGAATACCTTGTAAAGCGACACAGTCTGCTCTTTTTAGTCCGTTTAAATTACCATGCCAATCTAAAATTCCTTCGTTAAAAATACCAGCTCTTTTTCCTTTAATTTTTTGTTGGGATACTCGTTGAACTGGATATGTATTAGGATTATCCCATTTCTTTGGTTCTATAAATCCTTGATCTCTTAAATCGCTATCTTTGTATATTTCTTCTCCTGTCACAGGATCAAAATTAAATTGTGTCCAATTACAGATAGGTCCTAGCAACGATACAAAATGTGCAAAAGTTGCTGAAGTTCTGTCTTGTTTTTTTATGACAACAACTGTTCTATCTTTTGTAATATCGTTTATTTTTTTAGCATTTTCGGGTGTAATGTCTTTGATGTCAAAATCATCAATCTGTACTGCTAGGTTATTTTTTAATTCTGTAATTTTCATATCAACTCCTTCCAGCTACCAAAGAAGGAAAAAGGTAGCACTTGTATGTACTTATTACAAAAATGCTACCCCTGAATTTGTTCTGGCTATTTGTGGTATTCAACTTCAATAGGTTCTTTGACACGTCTACCCATCATTTTTCCTGTGAGATGATGTGTTCTTCTATTTTTTGTTTCGTCCTTGAACCCTATGCCCATCATTAACCTAACTTCATTTTCAAAACCTAATTCTTTTGAAACTGACATACCGTCAAAGCAGGCACAACAACCTGTTCCATAACCTAACATAGTAGCAAGTACATTTACATATCCTGCGGCTACGCCCATTGCCATATCTGCATCTCGTACTGCTACCCAATCTTTAGAATTATCTCTTAAAGCCCACTTGTCTTTAAATTGTTGTGTAGGACTTACACTTTCAAACACAAGAAGTAAATTTGCTAAAGTCTGACTATTAGTACTCATTTCGCCTTCGACATTTCTAAGACCTTCTGTCATAGAATGAATTTTTTCTATTTTATCTCTATTTGTGATTACATGGAGCTTGTAAAATTTAAAATTTTGTTTACTAGGACAATTGGTTGCGGCATGTACAAGTAGTTCAATATCTTCTTCCGGTATTTCTCTAGATAAATCCCAACAACGCTGTACATGTTGGCTTTTTATAATAGACTTTTTAATGTCTTTGTGATCAAAAATTACTTCCATGGTTATCTCCTATTATATAAGTATTTATACTTTTTGTTTAGGAATCTTACTATCAGCACTACTGACACAACTCTTTGTAATACATAATGCTGGCTCCTTAAATAGTTGAAAACCAGTTTCTATGTTGCCAAGTGGTTCATCGTGACAACTGTAACTTCTTTTGATACTACCATCAGGTTCTCTTATTATAATACCTTGGTATCCAGCATTACATTTCCAACCAGTAAATTTATTAAAATTAAAAGCATTAAATCTTTCAGCTTGGTCCATATACCATTTCTTTCCGCTGGCATCTTTAAATTCAACTTGGAAATGTGGAGGTATACTTTCACCTGTATCACTTTTGCCCAAAGGAGCAAACTTTGGCTTTGGACGATCTGCCCATTTTCGTTTGCTCTCAGTATAAGCTCTTTGAGGCATACCATTATGTAAGCGTTTCAACATATCCTCAGTATATCCATCTACTACTCTAGACGCGGTAGGATCACTTTGTGGTTTGAGAGTGACGTTAATTCCTTGTTCATGGAAGAACAAAGCGTTTTCCCAACTCTTCTCAAAAATTTCCGGAACCATAACCATGTTAATTGTGACTTGTACATCATGCTCTTGACACAGGATTAATTTATCAGCAAAGTCCTGCATCTTCTCCTTACTATTTACATGTTCGGTATGTAAACTTGCTGTAATACTTGCTCTATGAAATTTTTTAGCATGTTCAACATAAGTTTCAAACCAATTCTTTTTTCTACTACAATTTGAAGTCATATGTATGCTGGTGTAATTTGTATTTTCTACATCGTTCGCGAGGTATTCGAGAATATCCAAGTATCCTGGATGAAAGGTAGGTTCTCCACCTGACAATGAAAAGTGAAATGAATTAAATCCATTATCTCTTGCTTGTCTTTTGATTTCATCTATAGTGCTAAGACATAACTCAGTTGGTCTATGATCTTTTCTGTCACTTCTTGCGTATGGCCAACAGTAGCTACATCTATAATTACAAAAGCGACCAAGTAGCCAACTGACCGTAAAAATATCCCTATACAATAATGTCCTTTGTCCAACAGAAACAATATCATTAAACGGAATCTTAGTAAAATCATAATTACTCCATTTTAGATCTTCAGGCATTTAGATATCCTGCTAGATTAGGAATATATTCTTTTATATTTTGTTTCAGTAAAACATCCATTTCATTTGTCTTATTAATTAGTATATTGTTTAAAGTATTATTAAAAGTGTAGTCTTTAAAGAACTTTTTATTATTTTCATCGATAATACTTTCTACATAATCTTTAGGCAGAGCATTCATTGTAAGATATTCTGGCTTTTGTAAAATAAATTCTGATAAGGCTAAACTATGTTGGTTAGCAAAATTTTTAAGTTTACTATAATCATGAACGTTATACGCACCGACAGTGGTGTGTATATAACAATTCATATTATGATGTTGATCTCTAAATGATAACCATTTAAGCATGTTGTCTTTCATTACAGACCAATTTGTGCCTGTTCTACTGTATTCATTTGATTTTTCAAATCCATCAATGCTAAATGCTATGTTTACTTTCTTAAACCGGTTAAGAACTTCTTCATATTTTTTTGGATAGTATGTACAGTTTGTAAGTGTCAAAAATTCAACATTTTCTAAAACCTTTTTCTCATCTAAGAAACTAAACAAATCATTTATTTGGGGTGTTATAAAAGGCTCACCTCCTAAATATTTTATCAATCTCAATTTGGAAATATCTGTGTTCTTAAAAATTTTATACAAATCAAAATCTTTTGTTTCCTGTTTTCCTAGCAATGATTCCCATTTGCTACTCCATGTTGGATTACAACTTCTACAAGATATATTACATTCATTACTAACACTTAATTCAACGTATTCAAGATATTCTCCAGTTAATCCACTATCATTTGCTCGATCTCTATGACTTTGAACACCCTTTTCTTCATGATACTTACAACTAAGACAACCTGGATCCCAATCTGTTTCCATGTTTGTTTTAATTTTTTTATAACTTTTAGATTTTAAATAATCATCTATGCTATGTTCAACTGAAAGTTTTTCATTTTTTGAAGTGTCGTATACACAACATGGAGCATATATTCCATCCATTTTTACACAAGCATGACTATCCAACATATCGCATCTAGGCATAATTATTCCTTTACTGTAAAAATTGAAAGTCCTAGCTTACTTTCTATACCACAATTTAAAAAATTACTAGCACTATGTATCTGTAAACTATCAAAACAAATAATTGATCCTATGGTCCAGGGAAAATATTTTTGTACTGTCAATCCTTCTAGCCATTCTTCTTTTAAATGTGATAACATGTCTTTGTGGTGGGGATCTATAGTTTCATATTTTTTGTTAGTCACATTTTCATAGTCAGTAATATATTCGTTATAAAACTTTGGCGTATCAGAAATGTCTGCTTTGTTTACGAACTTGGCTGGTCCTCCATAATAATATTGATCAAAGAATACTAATTTTGCCTTGTTTTCTTTAGTACCTCTTATTTGTAAAGGAATGGTAAATGCTTTATACGCATTAGGATAACTAAATTTATCATCCACATGTAATACGTGTGGTTTTGGCACATCAAAAAAATGTGCTGTTCTTACTTTGAAATCTCCAAACGTTTCTTTCAACATATCAAGCACATCGTCTAAAATTCCGTCGGCCATGTCTTCATACTTCCTAATAACATAACTCATTGCCGCACCTGTGTTCTTGGTTATAATTTCATTTTGATTATGAAACTCAATAAGAGATTGTATTTTGTCATCAGAAAGAGCATTTATTAACTGTACTGGCTCTGATTGATTTTTTTGTATTTCAGATATCTGTTCATCTGTACGCATCAAAAATACCTTGTTACTGTCATCAGCTTCATAACGTTTTCCCAAGTCTTAGGTATATTCATTATTAGATGGTAACTATCGTTAGCAAAAGAATGTGTCCTATGTGTTTTCCTTGTGTCTATGTAATAAGCTCTATTTTGTTTTATTGGCCAAACTTTGCCATCAATTTCCCATTCAAAAGATTCGTGGTCAACATTTGTTCCAATAAAAGCCGCTACACGGAAACATCTTCTGTTTAACAATGGTTCATCTTTATGAGGTGGAAACCAGCCGCCGGCATTTGTTTTTACAATAAATGTTCTACCAATGGGATTCCAATAGTTAAGTAATTCATGACAACTTTTTAAATCATGATACAAATCAGTTGGATGATTAAATTCATCTTCATATAACCATCTGCCTGCTCGTCGGATATGTTCTGGTCTGCTTGAATGTGTTTCAGCTGTATCTCCTTCCATACCTACTAGCAGTAATGCTTCTCTATCATTAGACACTCCTTCTCTACGTAAATAAGGTGTCCATTTATCTTTGTATGGTTCTATTTCTTTTCTAAAGTTTCCAAAATTTATTAAGAAATTTAATGGTTCAAAAGCTGTGAGTGAAGTGAGCTGTAATTCACATTTAATATCTTCATCACTTGGTTCAACACTACTAGGATCTTCATAATACTTTTCAATCCAGTTTGACTGCCTAGTTCTGTTAGCAGTAGGGATTAGATTTAAGGGCTTTCCATCCTTGTCATATTTTTTTAGATCATTTTCCATTTTCTCTCCATTCTATCATATCCTTCACTAAATGGTAATGCTCCCAATCTTTTATCTTAGGTACTTTAAGATCCAAATTATCTGTACATCTCCACTTAGGACAACGAATAGGTTCTGTTGGTAAATCCATGCTTTCAAGTTCATATATGTTACCACGCTTACCTCCTACGTGACAACTTCCTATGTATATGTCACCTGTTGGAGTAACTTTTAAGTGTTTAACACCAGCCCAACAAAGCCAACCTTCGAAGTTATTTTTCTTATCAAAATTAAGTTCATTATAATGAAAATCTAAGTTTTCGTAATCTACTCCATCGTAAAACCAAAATTTTAATTTACGTTTGTCAGGAGTAATATTTTTATCATATAATGCTTTAATTTTTTCTTTCTCGCCTTCTTGATAAAATTTATTTTCTCTTGTTTCTATTGCTTTTATAGCAGTCTTGTCTGCGTTATTAACTAAAAATTTTTTATCTGTTACATCATTGTTTACAGCAAAATCTAATTTTTTATCTGGTAAAAGTTCGTTACTGTTTCCTCCTGGAGGTCTTATATATCTATGCTCTATGTTTGTGATACCATGATCACGAAATGCTTTCTCCATACGTTGAACATTTTCAAACTGTCCAGGATAAATCATAAATCTTAAAATAAGTGTTTTCTTTATGTAACCATTATTCCAATCAGGAAATTTTTTTCCACTTGCTTCTTGTTCAGCATTCCATTGATTACGCCAATCTTCTAGTTGTATACATTTATCTATGTACTCATCTATCCTATCTTTCATATGTTCAAAATGAAAGCTAAGTGTTATACCGTCTATATACTGATATAATTCTTTCAAATACTTTGCTGTTCTACTACCGTTTGTTGTTAAACTAACATGTCTTGCTCCACGCTCTTTTTTGATATATCTACACAAATCCATGAACTTAGGATTAATCGTAGGTTCACCGCCTGTCAAACTCCAAAACACATTCTTACCGTGTTTGTCTATTATAGCATCTGCTAAAACTTTCATGTTTTCTAATGGCACGTGTGGACTGTGATTATCATGAAGATAATCAACACAATAGGTACAACTAAAATTACAACGTTTACCAATATACCAATCAACTGAAAATGCTCCGGTTGGATTGAATTTAAAGTAACTAGCTACAGGATTCACGCCGCTTTCCAATCAAAATATGCGTACATAAATATATTTATGACGTCAAATACCGTATGTCCGATGATATGGAACCACCAATTTATAGATGGTACAGGTAGGGTAAAACCATGCTGTCGATATCAAGGAGTAATAGGACAACTTGATAAAGATCTTAACGAAACTTTTGATAGTGATCTTATGAACTTACTAAGATCTCAAATGCGGAATGGTGAAAGGCCTAAAGGTTGTACACGCTGTTGGCAAGAAGAAGATAGCGGTAAAAAAAGTTTACGTCAAAGATATGCTTCACACAATAAATTAGGAAAAGTAGACACAAATAAACACAGCATTGAATGGCTAGAATTATCTATTTCAAATGATTGTAATCTGATGTGTAGAATGTGTGATAGCAAATATAGTCATAAATTGTTTGACGAAGAATTAGAATATTATGGAAAGACTCAAGCAAAAACAAAACGCACTAAGATGAATATAGAAAGCATTTTTCCGTATGTGCCTACTCTGAAACATTTAAAAATTACAGGAGGTGAACCTTTAATAACACCTGATCACTGGAGACTATTAGACTATATTATAGAACAAGGACATGCTCATCATATATATTTAAATTACAGTACAAACTGCACAGTCTATCCTAAGAAGCACATAATTGATAGGTGGAGAGAATTTGAATATGTTGAACTTGCTATAAGTCTTGATAGCATTGTAGCACAAGAAAATGAATATCTTAGATTTGGTACACAACAACAAGAAGCTATTACCAACATTAAAAGATTTATAGAATTACAAGATGAAATAAATTTACTTGTTATTGCTAGACCAACTGTAACAATTTTAAATATATATCATTTGCCAGAAACTTTAGAATGGTTAGATCAACACAATATCAGACATAACGCAACACATCTAACACATCCTACGCACATGAGTGTGACAGTATTGCCTTTACACGCAAAACAAATGATTTTAGACAAATTTAAAAATTATGATTTTAAAAATGAAAACACAAGAAAAAGTTGCCAGTATATAACAAACTATATGACTAGCGTTGATCATTCTAATTTATTAGATGAATTTAGAAAATACACAAAATTTTTAGATAGTAAAAGAAAACAACATTTTAAAGAGTCGTATCCGTACTTTGACTTTTTATAGGAGAATATGCCTTACCACAGGTTCTGGCACAACGCATTAGTTTTCCACCTGCTAAATCTTTACTCCAACTATTTTCTAAATCACCAGCTAACCAAGGATGTTCTAGTATATCTTTCCAATCATGCTTTCTTAAACTGTTGAATCCTACTCCATATTTTTCAAATATCTTTTTTTGTGTATCTTTATATATTTTGTTTTTGTGCGGATAAGAATCGTCTGATATGTAACAACAAGGAAATATTTGTGCGTATGCGTTTACATAGATTCTTCTAAATTCATTTTTATAAAGACAATCAATTGGTGCTTTGTCAAAATATTTTTCTATACTTCCATGTAATTGTATTAAGTTTTGGAATTTTGTGCTTTGTGGATTTCTATATTTTTCGCTAGGCGGCTCAAGAAAATATTCAATGTTCCCTTCTTTATCTTTGACTCTCCATTTATCAGGACCGTCAGGTGAATAATCAAACCTACTTGTTTTTCTAATACGAAATTGTTTAAAGCCCATCTTCTTTGCCAGTTTTTCAGCATCTTCAACCTGATGCTCATTGTGTTTAAAAACAATAAAATCCCAACGTGCTATGCCTCCAGCTGAAATATATGCTTCAGCATTTTCCATTATCTTTTCAAAGTTTGTTCTACGTCTATACAAGTGATTTGTATCTGACAAACCATCAATACTAAAAATAGCAAGATCATTTTTTCTATAGTGCCAATGATTAGGTTTTTGATAATGCATTACACTACCAAAATTTTCCCACCAATCCTTCGTTCTCATACTGGCGTTAGAATAAAATTCTACTGTTGCGTCTGTAGAACTTTTAATTTTTTCTATGGCATATAATGTATGTTCTGCTACGCATGGATCTCCATGTGTGCCACAAAACATAACATTTTCTAAATTCGAAAAACGTTTTGTAAAAATATTATCAATGTCTTCTTTTGTCCATTCATCTAATTCTAGATCTTCTTTAGTCTTTCCTCCGAAATCATTTCTAGCACACATAGGACAAGCCGCATTACAGCGATTAGTAATTTCTACGTGCATATCGTGTATTGAATCAAAAGTATGATACATTATTTTATCATTTCCAAAATTTCGTTCCAGGGTTGATCAGGTTGTTGTGTCCTAGGTGTACGCGGAGCTGGTTTAATTAATTTGAATACTGAAAATCCTAACTCCTGTGATAGCTTGTATGCTTCTTTTATTTGATGAACGTTATGTTTAAAAACCAAGTATCGCCAAGTAGTGGTAATATTTTTAAGTTTTTGCTTTTCTACTTGTTCAAAGAAAGTGTTTATTCCGTTGACAATACTATTCCAATCAGCATTTACTCTGTAAAGATGGTTAGTGTCTTCTAGACCATCAATAGCAAAATCTATTTTATCACCATCTCTAAATCGAGACACAAAATCAATCCACCATTGTGTGTTCCTACCGCTGGCGTTTGTGCTATATCTTAGCACAGGTCTTGTTGGCATTTTGTTTATGTAGTCTAAAGTTTCAAATAAATGTCCACAGTATATAGGATCAGAAAATACAGCATTAAAGAAAATAGACTTTATATTATTTTCAGGCCGTAATAAAGCAACCAAATTGTCTTGGCCTACATCTGTAATTTTAAATGTAGGATAAGCTCTATAACCCGTTTCGTCTTTTGTGTTTATTACATGTGTTCTAGCACATCCAGTACAACTTAAATTACATCTTGTGCCTAATTCTACATGAAAACGTCTATCAGAAACAAAATTTAAATTAAGTCCCTCATAACCGTCTACGGTTTGTATCATGGGATCCTATCCAAGCAAACTTCACTTATGTTTATGTCTGGGTGTGATTCAATTATTCTTTGAATAAATCCAGCAAGATAATCACAATCAATCTTATTGACTCCAGGCAGTTTTTCATCTTGTTTCGGAGTGTGTAAATTTCCAGGACTTAAATAAGTTACTCGAAGTTTACAATCATTTTCACCAGCACTAATTTGACTTAACTGTCTACAGTACGCTCTCAGTGCTTTCTTCTCTGCCGGATACATCCAAGCTGATCCTTTTACAGGTGTATCAGCACTTGATCCTATAGCAACAATATGACCATGCTTTCTTTCTATCCAACGTTTTGCTACTTCTTGGACATATTCAACTTGAGCAAATCTATGTATACAACTAACTGCTATAAACACATCATAATCCATTGATAGTTCAGCTAGTTCCCTTTGTTTGCTAGGAATACTTAGATCAAAATTTCCATGTGTCCTACTTACAAATTTTGTATTTTCCGAAGAAGTATTTTGTGCATAAATTTTATGTAACGATTTTGCTAATCCATAATCTGGATTTCCTGCTATTAATATTTTCATTTTAATCTCACATCTAATCTTTGTATGTTCCCATCTTCACCTACACTATCCTCAATCTTTTTACCGCAAATTTTTACGCATTGTGGTATAGGATTGGTTTCAAAAGATTTTTCAAATAGATAACTTGCTTCACTTCTGTTTATTTCATCAACTGTCCCATTTGTGATATGCCATTGGGAAATTTTATCTCCCAATAAATTTTTTATATCTTCAAACGGTGTACCTGATACCATACAGCAAGGAGCAAAGTATCCTTCCCAAGTGAGTGTAGGATGGGTTTCTTTAAACATTTTACACTTAGGATATATCTTTATCATAATTTTGCTCTTCCTTTTTCAATATTTTGATTAGGAGTATTACAACCTTGAAATTTACTATTTAAAGTTTCACGAGACGAACATATTTTAATACATTGTCTCAATGGTGCTAATTCAAACGATTTATCAAGTTGATACATTGCTTCGCTTCTATTAATCTCGTCTATTGTACCACTTGATATGTGTAACTGACTTACCTTATCACCTAGTAATGCTTTTATTTGTTTGAAAGCATCGCCGGCTATCATACAACAAGGCACAACATAACCTTCATAGGTAAGTGCCATGTGTGTATCTTGTTTTAATTTACACTTCGGATAAATTTTTGCTGGCATATTTTATTAATCCTTGTTCTAATGCTTTGAATTGTTCTGTTGTTATTTGTCTTTCATCTCCTGATCTAGGAGCGGCTTTTACTAACTTAAATGTGTCTATACCTAATTCAACACTTTTATCGTATGCTTCTAACACCTGATGACTGTTATGTGAAAATACAATATATCTCCAGGTTACATTGACACCAGGTTCTCTTTCGGAAAGTACAATTTTTAAACCATTCATTATACTATCCCATTCACTATTAATTCTGTATATATGATTTGTATCTTCTAATCCATCTATAGCAAATCCTACTTGATCTTTGTTACGTAACTTTGAGGTAAACAATTTCCAAAATTTTGTAGGCTTGCCACTTCCGTTTGTACTAAAAAATAATCTAGGTCTTGGATCCATTTCGTTGACTAAATCCAATTGTTTCATAAGTGTTCCGCTGTATATAGGATCGCTTAGATTCGCATTGTAGTGTAAACATTTAAGTTCATTTTCTGGACGAATAAAGTGATTAAAATTTTCAATAGATAAATCCGCTATAGAAAATCCTGGATATCTCATATAATCTTTTTCGCCTTTTGAATTAATAAATTCTGAAGCCATGACTTGTGTTCTAGCACAATCAGGACATAATAAAGGACAACGTGTTGAAGGTTCTACTTGTATTCTTCTTGATTCATAAAACCACGGATTCAATCCTTCATAATTTGGTACTACGTTAGCCATTGGTATATCTTCCTAGTTGAGGTAAACTTTCTCTCCAACTCATATTACGCATCTTATCAAATTTATTTAGTTGCTCTATAGTAACCGAAAAATCTTCATTTGGTTCTAAATCTATTTGTCCTATAGCATCTCTTAAAAATTTTTCTTCCTTTGGTAATTGAAATAAAGGACCATATGTCTTGATAATATTTTCTATTTCTCTTTTTGCGTCTTGTTTTGCTTTTGGTGGTAAATTTCTTACATCAAAAAATTCTGGATTGACTAATCTATTATTTACTTGTACTCTCATGGCGATATGTTTGTCTCGGAGTACTCTTTGTTTTACCAAAGGTATTTCATTCATTACTTCTCCATACCACCATCTGTACAATTCTGGAAGTCCGAATATGCTAACAATACTTACAGTTGGCATAATTTTTACTGTCCATGTTTCACCACATTGTTCTATAAACGTTTTTAAGTTAGTGCTAACTTTTTTCCAATCACAAGGATATCTCACATACTCTGCTGTTTTGCCTACTCCATCTAGACTTGGTAACATATCGCCTTTAAAGTTTTTAAGAAGATCAAACCAACGTTTATTAAGTGTTTGGAAATTGCTGTTGAATTGTAGTGTAACAGTTTTATTATATCCTTTTTCTAATAACACTTCTAGTAGTGTTGTAGTTTTTTTAACTAGACTAGGTTCACCGCCTGTACAATATATTCTAGCATTAGGTCCTATTTCGTCTATTATTTCATCTATCTGTTTGTCTGTATAAGGATTGAGTAAATCTAATTTTCTATCTTCAATAGCTCTAATTTGTCTAGCATTATGTTTTGGTGCTATGTCTCTGTGTTCTTCAACTTCCTTTTTTATAAAGCTACTACTCTTAGGACCACACATGACACAACCAAGATTACAAACATTACTTAATCTTAAATCAACCATATCAAATCTTGAGTCTTCAACCTTGTCCCAGTCTCCTCCTGCATCTTCCCAAGATTTATTTTCCCTTACTCTTTTACTTTCCAATCCCTTGCTATCATCATGTTTACAACGCCAACAAGCATCAGGATATTCTCCGTCTTTAAATCTTTGTTTAAAGTTTTTAAGATATTCACTGTCTCTATAATCTTTAGGATCACCTAAAAATTTTTCAGGAGTTATTGCTTCCATCCAGCAACAAGGTCTAATACCACCACTAGGATCTGTTGCCAATCCTATCCAGGGCATAATACACATACTTTGGCTTATGTCGTCTGCTTTTTTCATAAGTTAATTAGTTTCCTATTATCTCCATACACGGAGCTAAATTCATAATCTGTGCCGCATGTTCTACCACACGCTAAAAGTTTTGGCACATCGCTGTCCATTGTATTTTTCCAACTTGTACATAAATCGTTTGAAAAATATTCATGATGTAAGATTTGCTCTAAACTATAATATTTTAAACTGTTAAAATTTTTTCCATATCTATCAAATAATTTTTCTGCTTGATGTTTCTGAGTGTTATTTCCGTAATGATGATATCCACTTGCTGTCCATGTACAAGGCCATACTCTTTCTTCAAAATCTAAAAAGATTTGTCCGTTGGGTTTCCATTTACAATTTATAGCAGTAGTATTTACGTAATTTTCCCAGCTACCATAATTTTCTATAATCTGTTGATTTTGTGTTTTACCTGATCCTTGATAATTTTTATTTTTGGGCATGTTCAAAATATATTTACTTTTTCTTGTTTTTACGTCTTGACTCTTTGCTTCTCCGCCTTTAGTATATTGCGTATCATTTACAAATCTATTTGTAAGTTTAATTTGAAACTGTTCAAATCCTAATTCTTTAGCTAACTTGACTGCTGTATCGACTTGATGTTCGTTATGTCCAAACACTAAATAATCCCATCTAGCCCGACCACCAGCTTTAATAAAAGTTTTTACATTTTCAATAACTTTATCCCAATTAGCATTTACTCTATATATGTGGTTGGTATCAGCTAATCCGTCAATACTAAAGTTAATTTTTCCTCGTCCCTTGAGCAATAAAGCGACCTCTTTCCACCAGCTTTTGTCTCTGGCACTACTGTTAGTGGTTATAATTATCTTTGCCGATGAATTTTCCACAACATATTGTAGGCATTCAAAAAATGTATTTGATACTATTGCTTCGCCATAGTTACCACACCACATCACTGTTTCGAGGTTTTTAGAGCCATTTAGGAATTTTTTGTAAGTATCTACTTGTAATTCTACCTGAGGTAGGTCAGGATGTGTTTGTCCTTCATGTGTTCTAGCACATTGAGGGCATCTTAGGTTACAAGTAGAATTATGATCAACTTGTAAATATTTTATTTCATCACAATTAAGATATCTCACCTGTCCAACCTAGTTCAATACATTTGTTGTAAGCATAATTATAATCCATTTCTTCAAAACTAATACTCATGATTACTCTTTGTGTATCCGCTTTATTCCAGCCACCATGAGGTACCGCAGGATCAAACAAAACAGCACAGTCTAAATCTACATCATCATAATATTCTGTTTCGTAATTTCCTTGATATCGTTCATTTATTTCTTTTTTATAATTTGTTTCCTTTGTAGCAACTGTAAACTCATAACCGTGATTTGTTGGTGTAGGATATTTGTCTAATTCAAAATATTTTCCAAAAAAAGCATTGCTGTGTTGTAGGTCAACTTCTACAGGCACATTTATAGCAACACTTCTACCTCTGTCTGTGTGAGGAGAACTCTTGTAATATTTTTCCATACCTGTATAAAATTCAATTAACATTGGAATGTCACTAAGTTCTTTAAAATGATCTCTAAAATAATTCCACCTAGGTGTGACTTTTCCTAAACTATAGTGTCCCATTGTTTTAGATGCCTGTCTGTAAAACTTGATGTCTTCATTATTTTCTGTACTATGATCTATAGTATTCCAAATATTTTTTGCTTCACTTACTACTTCAGTTAAGTTATGTAATTTTAAATGTGGTTTCATTGCTCTGTCTCCTTTAACATCTTGTACATCTCTGGACAAGATTTTTCAAAACTGTGTCCTCTTATTTCATCAAGTCTATTTGTGTGTTCCCAAAATTTAGGAATCTTATCACTGAAATCTTTAGCATACATGAATTGCTTATAATTGTTTAATATCTCATTCAATTGTCTTTTACTAGCTGGGTTTCGTGTTTCTCCTGTAATACACTCATCCACTACATTTTCTAAATGTTTTTTACTGTTGTCATATTTTTCGGCAATTTTATCTTTTACTTCCTTAGGCAACATTCTTATATTTAAAAATTGTGGTCCATGTAATGGGTGAGGGCTTATTATAGGTTTTACATCATCGTCATTTATTCTCGGTAATTCGTGACGCAGATAATGTTCTATTATTTCTGGCAGTTCCCACACATTGTAAACATTAATTGTAGCCGCTATCCAAACACTAAAGTTACCTTCCGCTGTTGATAATTTTTCTAAATTTTTCCAAATAGTTTTAAAGTCACTTGGATATCTGATATATCTGTTTAAGTCTCCTATTGCGTCAATACTAGCACCGATACCTATTTTTCTAAAGTGTTTCCAAATATTCCAAGCCCGTTGAGGAATATTCGTAAGATTACTGTTGTATTCTACCACAATATCTTTCGCATAACCTTTATCAACACATTTTTGTAAAAAAGTATAATGAGGATCAATCATTAATGGTTCACCTCCCACAATATAAAGTTTTTTTACAAAAGGTATTTGTTTTTCCATTTGTACCCAATATTGTTCACTATCATGCCAGTCATAAACATTTACTTCTGGTTGATGTTTTCCCTTTTCATTCGGAATAAGTTTTACTATACCATGACTATCTTTATATGTATCTCCCCAAAGTTTAACTTGATCATCATACCATTGATTACTATCTGTTGGACCACACATTCTACATTTTAAATTACAAAGATTGCCAAATCTTACATCCATAAACTTGTTTGGAATAGCACTTGTATCTATTGTACCGTCTTCACTTGTATGCTCTCTAAGATAGTCCCAAGTAAATTTATCCTGTTCTCTAATTTGTTTCCAACCACCTTTTATCCATAATTCATTTTCCACATGTCTTCTGCTTCTTATACCAGCATCTTCTTCTGTATGACATCTTACACATTCTGGGTGCCGTTCACCTTTAAGCATGGAAAGTCTAATTTCTTTAGCTAGAGGACTATTTCTTAAATCATCTAGATCAGCACTTTTAGCATTTATAATATTACCTTCTTCGTCTTTTAATATTCCACCTGTTGGACCATGTTGTGCCTGACAACAGATTCTAACGTCACCGTTTGCTCTATAACTTTGACTCATCCATGGAATAGGACATAATACAGGAGGTACATGCGGTTTATCGTACATTTACTTCCTCCAACTGCGGAAATGCTTTAAAATAATCAAGTCCACGAAGTTCTGTTAGTTTGTTAAAATATTCCTTTGCTCTATGATCTAAGTTACTATCTTTGTATTCTGGCATGCTTAATGTTTGTATAAGCATGTTCAAAGCAGTATTGTAATGTTCTTTTTTATTATGTTCAGTAAATATGTGCAATTTATCTTTAAGTTTTTCTAATTTTTCAATCTGTTTGTTTCTGTTTTCTAATGAAACCATTTCATGCCTAAGAAAATCTTTACCCCGTACTGTTGTGAATCCTAAAAAGAATCTTTGTGAATTATCTTGTCGTATATATTCATCAAAAAATGTAATTAATTTATCCATTGTCAAACAGTTTAACATTTGAACTGTTGTCTGTGTAAGAAATCTCCATCCCTTGTGTAGCTTTCTCGCGTTTGTCATACTTGTAATAACACTTTGCCAATCGGTATGATATCTAATGTATTCATCTTCTTTTTCAAAACTGTCTATACTAAACCTTAGAGTTCCGCCTGCGAACTTGTTTAAAACATTCACAACTTCTTCTGTTATCAAAGTAGCATTTGTGCTTATATCCAATTGAATATTCTTAGCATGTTTAGTATCACCAATGCTATCTATAAATTTTACACTAGGCTTATCCGCAAATACTTCTCCACCGCGAAATTCCATAAACAAACAATGTTCAAGATTATTCATAATTTGTTGTTTAAAGTATTTGCTACTGCTTAGATATTCTTCTCCACTTTCTTTAGCAATATCTAAAGCTCCTTTCATCATAGGAATAATTTTTCCTTGTTTTTCCCATTTTGAGTATTCCTTGTACATCATACTACTTAAACCAGGAGTACACATGATACAACTTAGATTACATTTTGTAGATAATCTAATTTCCCACCACTGTGGCATAATATCCACGTAACCATTGCGTTCATAATATTTTTGTAACAACGGCAATGTCTTTTCTTTGAATCTTTTATTTTTACCTATTCTCTTAGACGTCAACCCACTAGCTTCCATTCTATGACAAAATTCACAAGCAGGAATATGCTCACCACGTAACATCTTCATACGAAAATCTTTCATAAATTTACTGTTCCATAAATCAGCAATAGAGTCATTTTGTAAATTATATACAGGCGTATCTGCTGTGTAGTTATCGTCATTCAATTCGTCTAACAGTAGATCCTTAGGTATACCTCTTTCTATTCCAGTAATACTACAACAGACTCTGGCATCACCCTTGCCTCTAGTGTTAAGCTGTACGAAAGGCACAACACAAAAATTTTTATCATCTATTTGCATATAATTTAGTTCCTAGTTGTGTCTCATTTTTTAAAAAATGTGCCAATCCATGATTTTGTACTGCTGTGTAATGTTTTGTTGGTTTAATTTTCAAGTAATTCTCCGAAATTACATCCACATTAGGCAAATTTGCCTCATTAGCCGAAAAGTAAAAACAATACAATGCTTTTTTATCATTAATAATAGTTTTACAAATATCCCTGTATTCTTTTATTATTTCATTTTTGCCACTGGTCATCCAATCTATCCATTCCTGTGAGGCCCTACCAGCATTATGTTTCATTAAAGGCATTGGCTTGCCTTTATATTTCCAAGTAGGTTTGTTACTTGTCGGATGACAAATATAATTTTCCTTCAATTTTTTAGCATCGTTGATTGATCCTTTCGTGAGCCTATAAGGCGTTGTAAATTGAAAAATAAATTTATCAAAACGATTATAAACCTTTTGTAGTTGTTCATATTGCCATTGAGTACTTGTGCCACCAATCGCATAGTTGTGCCAATGAATTATGTCAGGTTGCATTTCACTCAAGTACCATGGCCATGTTTCGTTGGGTAGGCAAGGTCCGCCTCCTGAATGGCTACAACCAAATACTGCTATTTTCATAGATAACCCCTAAACAAAGGAAAAATGTCTTCAAAGTCATTGAACCCTCTCTGTTTATTAATTAAGCTGACCCATTCTTTAAATTCAGGCATTCTTGCGGACCAATCTTCAGAATTCATAAAATTAATAATACCTTTGTATCTTTTCATACCATAAGGTGCTTCTAACCATTGGTCTTTGGTTATACCTGCTTCTTTCACTCCGGTAAACTTATCCCAGTTTTCATTAAGCCAGGGATAGAATTCTAATTCATATTTGTTTGTGATCATCTGTTTTAATTCTGGTGAAAGTGTTTTTACGTTTAATTGTGGTGGCCAATAAGCAAAGTGCATATTAATACCTCCGGCACCCAAAGGCCATTTGTTTATTTTTTTGAATCCCTGTTGTACTTTCCATTTGACAAATTCAGGAATATATCCTATGTTCAATGCCATAATTGTAGTTGCTGTAGTAACTTCGACCTGTGGTGCTGTATTATCTAGTTTCCAAAACACATCTTCTTGATGTTTCCAATTTGTAGGATAACGTATGTAATCATTTTGTCTTCCGTAAGCATCTATGCTGTAATGAAATCTAACTCTTTTAAATTCAGCCCACAAATCAAACAAATCATCTCGCCACTCAACAGCGTTACTATTGTATCTAAGCTCAATATTTTTAGCATGACCACGTTTAATACATTCTTCTAGTAAATCATAATGTTCATCTATTATTAAACTTTCTCCTCCAGCAAAATACAGTTGATACATGTGTGGCACTTGCTCCATAAGCTCGTTCCAAAAGCGTGGATTATTTTTATGCCAGTTATAACTGGCTCCGTGATTTCGGCCTTTATTATCCCAACCACTTGTATTTTTAAGTTTTTCATTTTCTATTTGAGGATACATGTCTTGCCAATCTTTTATCCAACCCGAACTATCATGAGGCGAACACATTACACACGCAAGTTGACATTTTGTTCCCATACGTAAATCAATATAACGTATCTTAGGATCTAGGGCACCATCTTGTGCTGTTTCTTTCACTAAATCAAATAGATCATATCGGTTACCCCAATATTGTGTTTCCCAATTACGTTTACTTAAATGTCCTGCTTCTTCTTCTTTGTAACATTTTAAGCAACTAGCAGGTTTTTCTCCTCGTAACATCATTTTACGAACATTACGCATATAACTGCTATTCCAAGCATCTTCTAATGTTGTGTGATTAAAATTGGCAGGAATGCCATCATCATTTTTTACAACGCCAACTTCGCCGCCGCCAACCTTTTTATTTGAATCTGGATCTTGAACCGAACTTGCGTTTGATGTACAACAAGTCCTCATTTTTCCATCTGGTCTACTGCTTAAATGTAACCAAGGTAGAGCACAGAAGGTTTCAGAAATAGTATCATACTTAGACATACTTGTACTTATTTGAATTGTTCAGCGAAAGGATCGAACTCGGCGCCACACTTCATAGCACAAACTTTTAGCTTTCCTTGTTCACAACTGGATAAAGACCAGCTATCTTGTATTTGTTTAAAAATACCCGTTTCAAAAACTTTATCTAAACCCAACTTGGCATTTAGTTTTGATTTCTTTGGTATGTAATCCCATATCTGTTCTACTTTTGGATCCTTATGCCACCATTTATACATTCTTCCTGCTGTCCAACAACAAGGCAATGCTAATCCTTCAGCAGTAATGAATAAACTATTTTCTTTTTTAACTTTACATACAATTGGAGCCGCGTCATAATAAGCATCCATAGTACCATATTTCTTAAGTATTGCTTCTTGTTTTGTCAATGCTTTGTTCTGGTACTTTGCTTCTGGTTTCTTAAGTGTGGTGGTATCTTGTCCTTTACGATTCTTTGCTTGATGTTTTTCTTTTTTATTTGAATTAGCATCAATAAATCTTCCTGTCTTTTTAGCTATAAATCTTTCAAATCCTTTTTGTTTAGAAAGTGCTTCTGCTTCTTCTACTTGATGCTGATTGTGTTCAAAGACTAAAAAGTCCCAACGAGCTCTACCGCCAGCTTCTATAAAAGCGTCCATAGATCGTTCTACAATTTTCCAATTGACTCCTTGCCTATACAAATGATTAGTATCTTCTAGTCCATCAACGCTAAAAATTACAGCACCTTTTCTCCCAAACACTTTTGCTAATTCTGCCCACCAAGTTTCTTCTCTTGCGCCTGCGTTTGTGTTCATGCTTAACCACATGTCAGGATTATGTCTTCTAAAATATTTGAATATTTCTAATGTATCTTTTGCTACAATAGGATCTCCTAAATTTCCACACATATACATTGTGTCAAGTTGTTTCACAAACATAGGTGAAAATATATTCATACAATCTACCAAAGATAACTCGTCAAGATTTATATGTGGATTTATTCCAACACCATTCATATTTCTATCACACATAGGACATGCGGCTTGGCAATTTTGTGTTACTTCTAAATGGATACTTTTTATGTCTTCATAGTTGTACATCTGCTCTCCACTTAGGTATTCTTATATCTGGTAAACATGTACAATAATCAGTATCACATGTAACAGGCTCTGTTGGTATTTGTATGTTTTCGTCCCAAATTGTTCCGATTTTCATCCTTTTTGCTGTGCCACATTGTGCTAGACTGATTGATCCATCATGCCATATAACTAATCTAGACTTGCCCAAAGAACATTTCCATCCTTTAAAGCTATGTAAATTTTTTGATATTAGCTCTAAACCATATGAATAACTTTTAGGCACACCATCAATTACAAGGTGTGTAGGTATTCCTTTAAGATCACTGCCGTTTTTTTGCGTTTGTTTAAAATTTTTAATAAAGTCTTGTTCTTCGTCTGTGTAGTCTTGAGCTAATCCGTCCAAACCTCTTATAGGTTTGACATACACAGAACAATTTATGTCTTTGAACATAGGAGCATATTTTTTTACTAGATGAAAATTTTTTCTATCTGCTAATAATAATATAGTAAGGCTTGTTTTGTCATGTAATAATTTAGATACCTGTAATATGTGTTCTATTTTAGCAAATTCTAAATGAGTGCTTATAGCTACTCTAGCTAAATTATCATAATTATCAAGCAAACGGCTCCACCATTTTACTGTCCTGCTACCGTTTGTTGTAAGTTGCGTGAAATAACTTTTATCTAATCCTTTTAAAAAAGGAATTAGCTTAGGCCATACTGTAGGTTCCCCGCCTGTCAAATTAAGCAGTTTTGGACCGGATACAATTTCTTTGTGTAAGTAATCAAAAAACTTTAATGCTTTTTCATGATCAGGTTGTCCTGAACTTCCACCATACAAATCTTCGACACAATAGCTACAAGAATAGTTACAGACATTACTCACTACCCATTCTATATTCATTCCGTTCATTACGTCAGGAAATACAGTCTTCATTTTATGCCTATCCTCATGTATCTACAATATTTTTCTAATTGTAATTCGCCTTCATATAGAACTTCAGTCATCGGAGATGCTAAAGAAAATTGGTGTAAATCTTTTACGCAATTTACATGTTCTTCTATTTCAAAAAAATTGTTAGTTTGTAGCACTATAAGTTTTCCGTTAGGTATTTTGCTATACCAACTGTTGAAATCTAATATGTGTTCACAGCTGGTGTTTATAATTGTATCTGGTACATCAGTCAAAGAACATTGTGTTCCGTCTGCTCTTGTTACAGTATAATCATGAGAATTAAAATCTATGTCATGAATGTCTTGTGTCACTGGTTTGAACATCCAGTCTTGTAATACCCAAGGCTTGTTAAATGTTTCAGCAATTTTTCTACATGAATCATCTGTGTCAAAACTTCTAATTTTCTTTATTTTAATTGGGCTTTCAAAAAGTAATGTTGCTAAAGTAGCATACCATCCAGCACATAAAAAAACTGTTCCTAAATTCTTATCTATTTTTTGTAATTCGTTTATAAGCCACAGTTTACTTTTTAATTGTCCTCTACTAATACAGTCCTTGTCAAATGTATCATCATTTTTAAGTTTTCTCAATGCTTCAATAAAAGCAGTTTCTCTTTGTCCTTGAATTAACCTAAATAACGCATATTGATCGTCACTAATTAATGCTTTTCTAAGATCAGCTATAAATGACGATGTAGGATATATTAATTCTAACCTATCTAATATTTCATGCGTTTCCATTAAATTTTTCCTTAAGCCAATTAAAATCATTTATTAGCCGAAGATCAGACCCCCCAGAAAGGCCAAACTCCATACCAGCGGTAGCGCCTGCCAAAGCGTATTCGCCATA
>MDTC01268010.1_pt1 | contig 27368 bp, 25 predicted proteins | sample 811181 | NCBI WGS metagenome assembly MDTC01 (sample SAMN05326644, study PRJNA326480) | marine metagenome | isolation source: seawater | place: Pacific Ocean: North | collected 2011
ATCTAAGGGGAACAATTACATCAAACATTAATTATCTTAATTAACTTTTTGGAATTCTTTTTCAAAGACGCTCACGCCTCTACTTATGTATTGCATTAAATATCTTCCAAATGCTCTTTCGACTGAGTTGTAACCTTTATTTGAGCCGTAAATTGATTTTATTTCATTTCTCATGTATTTAACTTTTTTAAGATCATAATTTAACTCATACTTTGAATTTTTTTTAAATGGTTGGAAAGGCTGATCTTTTTGCTTAACCCAGCTAGGAAAATCGAAATCCATCATAACTTCGTATTTATTGTCTTCTTTAATTTTTTCTTCTTCCCCAAAAATTACATCAATCATATAAAGATTTTTAAGCCATTTTTCTGACGAATTTACCATAATTTTTTGATCATCGTTTAATTTGTCACTAAATTTTTCATTAATGACAATAAAGATAGTGCTTAAAATTTCATCTAAAACAAGCAAGCTTTTTGCTGTATATTTTGCTGCGAGGTTTTCTCCCACGTCACCATTTTCTAAAAGCTTGTAATTTTCATTTTTAGAATAAAAAGCAATTGCTTCTTCTCTTGTATCAAATAATTCGTTAAACGACTCTTTACAAAATTCATTGTAAAGATCTTTTAATTTTCCTGAAAAATTATCATCTTGAATAACTTTAGTTAATTCTCTTGAAAATTCGTACCATGAAATATTAATATTTTTAACAAGTTTGTAAATAGGAGCAAATACTTGATTAGCTAGCAGTTTAACTATGAAGCTATAGTTTCTGCAATTTAAATAGTTTTCAAAACTCATAGTATTTGTTTCAACACAAATTTTCTCAATTTCAAAAGTTTTTTTATTTCTATAGTTCCCAAATTGTTTTGGTAAAATTCTCCATTTACCCTTCATGCTAAATTTATTGATAGCATAATCCCTTCCAAGCTCAGCTCCACACAACATCATTAAAGTATATGTGCCAACCTGAACATTATGGTCCATTAAAAATTTTATACCATTAAGATAAGTTTCTTCTGTCTCTCCGGGCAAAGGAATGATTATTTCTGAATTAGGGCTTTTGCCTCTTTTTTCAACTTCTTTAATGAAGTCAACATATTGATCTGTAGTCCAATTTTTTCTTTTTATATCTGATAATGTCTCAACATTTAGTGATTGCATCGACAAACCTACCGATACTCTATTTTTTAATTTATCATTTATAATTAAAATATTTTCTCGATTACTCTTAGGAGCTATAGCTTCTATGTATTTTGGCCAATCGTATTTTTCCATCACTTCTAAAATATGATCGGCTAAATCAACATCTTTTTGAAAGAGACCAAAGTTAGAGTCAAAAATTGATATTGTTTTTGTTCCATCTTTAAATTTAGACATTTTTTCACCGACATATTTCATCTCTTGAGTAAGTCTTTCTGTACTAAAAGCGGCAATTTTATTTTTATCTAGTCCTTGATCACAAAATGTACATTGAAATGGGCATCCACGTGCAGTCTCGAACGCAGGAACATAAAAACCATCTAAAAATTTATCTAGCAAACCACTGAGATATGGCGAAGGAATAATATCTCTACCATAAGCTTTGACAGATCCCTCCATCCCAATTCTGGGTATATATTCTCCAATTAACAGTTTGTCTTTTTTTAAAGAAACACTGGCACTACCTTTAATTGGAATATCATCTTTTTTTAAATTATTAACTAAACGGTTATTTTCTAAAAATTTTTTTACAATTTCTAAAAAGGCAACTTCTCCATCACTATAAGTAAAAAAATCAACACTTGGTCTTTCTTTTAAAAATTCTAATGTTTTAGAATATGTTTGATCTAGATCGGTATTTTCTATTTTTCTTGCTCCTGTTCCTGCAGGAAACTCGGGTCCTCCTAATACACAAAGTGTATTATTGTCTTTTTCTTTGGCATATTCACAGATGCTATTTGAAAGATTAGAATTCCATATATAATTTGAAAGACCAATTACATCAGGCTTCCACGAGTCTATTAAATCAAAAACCTCTTCAGGCTTAGTGCTTAATTTTAAATCTATATCGTAATCTTTTAATTTTTCTTTTAAATAAGCCCCAATATAACCTATTCCGATAGGAACATAGTTAGAATGAGCTCCGACAGTGTCATATCTGGTATCAGCCAATAGTATTTTAGGTTTATTCACAATGTGTTACATACTACACATTTTAAATATATAAAATAGGTTATTTTAAGCAGTTATGTTTTTTATTGAGCCAAGAGATAGATTTTATTGATAAAAAGTTTAAGTTCAAAAAATTAGATATTTAAGATGAGCACTAAAACAAAAAAAATGATTGATTGGGCCAAAGATCTTTTTCCAATCTGCAGATCAATCACAGGTGAGGGCACTCGATCGACCTTAAAATACTTTGAAAAAATTAACCCTGAACTAAAAAGATTAAAATTCAAAAGTGGAACAAATGTATTTGATTGGAAGATACCAAAGGAATGGAACATCAGAAATGCTTACATTGAACACGAGTCAGGAAAAAAATTTGCTAATTTTAAAAAAAACAATTTACATGTTGTTGGTTATTCAAAACCGATAAATGTTAGAATAACAAAAAAAGAATTAATTAAAAAAATTCATAGTATTAAAAACCAACCTGATGCGATTCCATATGTAACCAGTTATTACAATGAAGACTGGGGTTTTTGCATGTCTGAAAATGAAAAAAAAAAATTACCTGATGGTAAATATAAAGTATTTATTGATAGTAAATTTAAAAAAGGTTTTCTGGATATTAGTCACGCATTAATAAAAGGTAAATCAAAAAAAGAAATTTTCTTTAGTAGTTATATCTGTCATCCATCAATGGCAAATAACGAACTATCAGGACCAGTATTATTAAATGCAATAATGATTTATTTAAAAAAATATAAATCATTAAAATATAGTTACAGGTTTGCATTGGTGCCGGAAACTATTGGATCGATAGCTTATCTTTCAAAATTTATAAAACAAATGCAATTAAATATAATTTGTGGATTTAATCTAACTTGTGTTGGTGATGAAAGGGCATATAGCTTCGTGACAAGTAGAAGAGAAAATACAATAGCAGATGAAGCTATACAAGCTGCATTGAATGGATTTAAAAATGTTAAAAAATACTCATACTTGGATAGAGGAAGCGATGAAAGACAATACTGCGCGGCAAAAGTTGATCTTCCACTGTCAAGTTTTTCAAGATCAAAATTTTATCCAGAATATCACACAAGCAAAGATAATTTTAAAGTTGTAACACAAAAGGGATTAGAGGGATCTTTGAATGTGATGAAAAACATAATAGACGCATTTGAATTGGGCTTATATCCAGAAACAAAAATATTCTGCGAGCCGAATTTAGGAAAAAGAGGATTGTATCCATTAATTTCTAAAAAAAATAATCGTAATGATGAAATTAATTTAAGAATGAATTTAATTGCTTATGCAGATGGAGAAAAAAATCTTTTTGAAATAGCAAATATTTTAAACAAATCCTTATCACAAGTATGTAATGAATATAAGTTACTTAAAAAAAACAGAATCTTAAAATAAACATAAATTTATTTTATTATTAAATATTAGTATGATTAAAAAAAAAAAATTAAAGAATTTTGAGAATATTTTTTCCGAATTAGGAATAAAAAAAAAAGATAAAATACTAATCAATTCTGACATTAGAAACTTACTTATAAATTTTAAAAAAAAAAAAATTAGGTTTGATCCCAATTTGATATTAGATAAAATATTGAAAAGGATAGGATCTCAGGGAACACTTTTGATTCCTACATTTAATTGGGGTTTTTGTAATGGAGCAAATTATGACCCAATTAATAGTCAATCTTCATCTGGCTCATTAAGCAGGCTTGCCTTAAAAAGAAAAAAATTTCAAAGAACATTAAATCCAATTTATTCTTTTGCGGTAACAGGAAAAGATAAAAATAAGATATATAGAATCAAACATCAAAACTGTTTTGATATGATTTCTCCATTTGGATATATGATTAAAAATAAAACAAAAAATCTTTTTATTGGTATAGATTATAAAGAAGCTTTTACATTTGTGCATGTTGCCGAACAAAAAGTGGGTGTAAGTTATAGATATCTTAAGGAGTTCAAGGGTAAAATTGTAGATGCTAAAAAAAAAAAGAATAAAATAAAATGCACTATGTATGTAAGAAATCTAAATTTTAATGGTGTTACAGCTATAAGTAAAAAATTGGATAACATTTTAAAGAAAAAAAAATACATCAAAAGGACTAAATTTAATGGTGTAAATTTTAGCATTATAGATATTGCCAAAACCTATGGTGTTATTGAAAAAGACCTACTAAGGGGAGGTAAATTAGTCTATCCAAAGAAAATACAAAAATATGTTTAATATAAAAAATATTAATAAAAACAAGATAGGCTTGATTGGAATAAATAATATCAAATATACATATGGTGATATTTTAAAAAAATCAGAGGAAATTAATTCCTTTATAGAAAAAAAATCACTAATTTTAATTGTGTGCAGAAATAGCATCGAGTCGATCATTGGTTATATTTCTTTTTTAGAAAATAATCATATTACCATCATTCTAGATCATAGTTTTAAAGAAGATTATGTTAATAAGATTATTAAATTATATAAACCACAATATATTTATTCTGATGCATTCTTTTTTAAAATACATAATAAATATAAAAAACTTTATTCTTTCAAGAATTTTAATTTATATAAAAGTTCTTATAAAAAAAATTTTAATATAAATAAGAAAAACTATATTTTACTATCAACGTCAGGAACAACACAAAGTCCAAAATTTGTTAGAATTTCTAAAAATAATATTAAAAATAACACAATGAATATAGTTGATTATCTAAAAATTAGAAAAAATCATATAGCTATAACCACTATGCCAATGGGGTATTCCTATGGTCTTTCAATTATTAATACACACTTATATGCTGAAGCACAAATTTTGGTTAATGAGTTAACAATCTTTGATAAAAATTTTTGGAAAAATGTTAATAAATTTAAAGTTACATCAATTGGTGGTGTACCCCAATTTTATGAATATCTGATGAAATTAAAATTAAATAATTTACCTATAAGTAAAATTAAATATTTCACTCAAGCAGGAGGCAAATTATCAAAAAATATAACCAATTACTTTTCTGATATATGTAAAAAAAATAAAATTAAATTTTATATAATGTACGGTCAAACTGAAGCGAGTCCCAGAATGTCATATTTAGAGCCAAATAAAATTAATATAAAAAAAGGCAGCATTGGAAAGCCACTTAAAAACACAAGTTTTCATATTTCTGGAAAAAATAATAAAATTACTAAAAAAGCTTTTGTTAAAGGTGAATTAATATTTAAAGGAAAAAATGTATCATTAGGATATGCAAATAATTTTAACGATTTAAAAAAAGGAGATATAAATAAAGGAAAATTATTTACAGGTGATATAGCATATAAAGATAAAGATAATTTTTATTTTATTATAGGGAGAAAAAAAAGATTTTCAAAAATTTTTGGTATTAGAATTAATTTGGATGACATTGAAATAAAGCTTAAAGAAAATAATTATATAGTTAAATGTTTACCTAGTAGTGAAAACTTGAATTTAATTGTAAAAGAAAATTACGATGTAAATAAAATAAAAAATATTCTTCAAGACTATTCAGGTATTAATAAAAATTATATTCTAATAAACAAAGTTAAAAGTTTTAATAACCGGCAAACATTAAAAAATTATTTAATATAAATTAATATGGACTCAAATTATTTAAAAGATTTAGAACCTTTTTCATTAGATATTTTAAAAAAAAATATTTTTTTTAAAGAAAAAATTAATAAATTAACGCGATATCATTATAAAAATTCCAAGGATTACAAAAGGATATTAAAATTTATGAATTATAAACTTGATATAGTTGATATTAAGGACTTACCTTTTTTACCAATAAGACTTTTTAAAGAACATAACTTAAAAAGCATATCTAATAATAAAGTTCATAAAATACTCGAATCTTCTGGTACAACTGGAAATTCATTATCACAAATTTTTTTAGACAAAGGAAACTCACAAAATCAAGTTTTAGTATTAAGTAAAATTATTAGTTCAATACTGGGTAAAAAAAGATTACCTATGCTTATTATTGATAAAGATCCAAAAAGATATAATAGATCAAAATTTAATGCAAAGATCGCTGCAATAAATGGATTTTCTATATTTGGAAAAAATCAAACTTATTTATTGAATGAACAAAACGAAATTGATTATGATTCACTTATATATTTTTTAAGACAATACTCTAGTGCACCTTTTTTTATGTTTGGTTTTACAAGCAGTGTATTTGAAAGCTTAATAAATAAATTATCTATTAAAAAAGTTAATCAAAATTTCAAAAATGCAATTTTATTACATGGTGGTGGCTGGAAAAAAATGGAAAATAAAAAAATTAACAATTTTCTTTTTAAACAAAAAATTTTTAAAAAACTTGGGATTAAAAAAATTTTTAATTATTATGGCTTAATAGAACAAACTGGTTCAATTTTTTTAGAATGTGAGAAATGTGGATGTTTTAGCACATCTATTTTTTCTGATGTAATAATTAGAGATAAAAATTTTAATGTTGTAACAAATGGAAAAAGGGGAATGATTCAATTACTCTCTTTATTGCCAACCAGTTATCCTGGACATGTTATCTTAACAGAGGATATAGGTGAAATAGTTGATAATAATGGGTGTGACTGTAGCAAGACAGGTAAAAGTTTTTTAGTACATGGGAGAGCTGAAAAATCAGAAATAAGGGGATGTAGCGACACATGATAAAAGTTGAAGAAAAAATAGATTATCTTGTTGGAAAAGATTTTAAAAATAGAAAAATATTAGAACCATTTAACAAAATTATTTGTGATTTTTTAATAGATTTGTCATCTGATCTAAATCAATTTAATAACCCTGATATAAAAGCGTTAGCTTTCTGGTGCAGAAATGCCAACATTATGAGATTAAAAAACTTATATAAAACAAGTGATTTAAGATTAGGTTTAGGACTTATTTTTCATATAACACCGTCTAATATTCCCACTAATTTTGCTTATTCATTAATTTTTGGTTTAATCACGGGAAATAGTAACATTGTAAAAGTTCCATCTAAAAAATTTGAAGAGATTGATATTATTTGTAAGTCAATAAAAAAAACTCTCAAGAAGTATAAAGAAATTAAAGATATGATTTCAATCGTGAGGTATAAAAATAATGAACACTTTACAAAAAAAATTTCATTAGCCTGTAATGCTAGGTTAATTTGGGGAGGTGATAAATCAATAACAAACATTAGAACTCACCCAATAGACCAGAGAGCTATTGATTTAACTTTTGCAGACAGATATTCTTTTTGCGCTATAGATTCAAATTCAATTATGAATTTGAATAATCATAACATTAAAAAAGTTGCAGAAAAGTTTTATAACGACACTTATGCTGTAGATCAAAATGCATGCTCATCTCCGCATTTAATAATGTGGATTGGAAAAAAAAACAAAACTGCTAGAGCTAAATTTTGGGAAGAATTAAACAAAATAGTTGGGATTAAATATGATTTTAATGAGTCAACTGCCATGGAAAAATTAACACATTTGTGTAGTGATATTTTAAAGCATAAAAATATTTTACAATATAAAAAATATAGTAATTCTCTTTACACCCTTGAATTGGATAGATTAAACTATGATAATCAAAATTTAAGAGGTAAGTGGGGTTTTTTTTATGAATATAGTGCACAAAATTTGAATGATATTAAAAACTTAATTAATAATAGATATCAAACATTAACTTATTTTGGTATCAATAAAACTGAATTAGAAAATTTTGTCTTCAAAAATAAACTAAATGGTATTGATAGAATTGTACCCATCGGTCAAGCTCTTGATATTGGGTTGATTTGGGATGGGTATGATATTTGTAAAATTTTATCAAGAATTGTGGACATAAGATGACAATTAAATCTTTAGACAAAAAAGCTATTTATGAATATCAGCAAAATAGAGAACCTTATTTAATGATTGACTCTGTTGTCGAGGTTGTTCCTGGAAAAAGTTCAAATGGTTATAAAGATTTAAAACATGATGAATGGTTTTTCAAAGTTCACTGGCCCAAAGACCCTAATATGCCAGGAATGCTTCAGATAGAGGCATTAGTTCAAATGGCATCTTTGAGTATTTTGACTTTGCCAGGTAATAAAGGAAAAATTATGTACTTAGTTTCAGCAAATAATCTTAGATTCTTGAAAAAAATATTACCTGGACAAAGATTAAATATTGAAACAACAGTCAAAAGCTTTAAACGAGGAATGGCAAGCTTTCAAGGCAAAGGATTTGTAGACAAAGTAATGGTGTGTAGTGCGGAATTTAACTTAATCTTGCCAGAAGAAATCAAAAAGTATACTAATTTAAAATAATCAATTTAAAATAAATTATGCCAATAGCATCTTCACTGCTTAAAAAGCCAAAATTAGTAAAAAAATTAAAAGATTTTTACACATATGTAGAAAAAAATAATGGCAAAGTGGGCACCAAAACTCGCGGAATAGATCTTAATTTTAATAATGCTTGTAATTTAAGATGTAAGTATTGTTTTACAAATTCACCTAAAGGAGACCATGTTAAAGAATATCTTGACTATAAGGCAATAGCTAGTTTAGCAGATCAAGCAGATGAATTAGGATATTTTGAATTTGATTTACAGGGTGGAGAATTATTATTGCAGCCAGACAAATTATTTAAAGTTTTAGAAGCAATAAAACCAGAGAGGTTTTATATGTACCTAACTACAAATGGTTATCATTTAGATGAGAAAATGGCGAAAAGACTCGCAGAAGCTAATGTTAGTAGAGTTTCTGTGAGTATTGATAGTATGGATGAAAAAATTCATGATGAAATTCGTGGTAAAAAAGATTCGTGGAGAAGAGCTATGGAGGGGTTAAAACATGTTAAAAAACATGGGATGGACCCTTATTTAAATATAACAGTTGGACATTATAATGCTCATACAGATCATCTTAAACAGTTATTAGATTATTCAAAAGATCAGAATTACAAAACATTACTTAATGTTGCTGTGCCAGCTGGAATGTGGCAAAAAGCAGAAGATATAATATGTGATGATAAGGATAGAGAGTATCTAAGAAAAATCAGAAAAGAATATAAAAATTTAGTAAGAAATATTTGGAATCCTTTTGATAAAAGTTTTGAAAAAATTTTAGGATGTACAACTGTAAATAGACTATATGTTACACCAATAGGCGATGTTTTGGTTTGTCCTTATGTGCATATAAAAATTGGCAATATATTTGAACAAAGTCTTGAAGAAATTGTAAAATATGGCTTTAGCATTAAACATTTTTCAGAACATAGTGACCTATGTTTGGCAGGTGAAGACAAGTCATTTATAAGTAAATTTATGACAAAAAGTGGACAATCAATATTTAAACCTGCGCTAGCAAAAGATATCTTTCCAAAAGAAGATTTTATTCAAAATGCTTTTAAAAAATAAGGCAGTAGTTTTAACTGGTAGTAACCGTGGAATAGGAAAAAAAATTTTAGAAATTTTTTCTGCAAATGGAGCAAAAGTTTTTGCATGTGTAAGAGATGATAATGATAACTTTAAATCATATATTGAAGAAATTGAAAACAAAACTAAAAATAAAATTTTTTTGGTTAAGTTAGATTTAACAAACGAAAATGAAATTAAAAATTCAGCCAATAAAATAATTTCATCAAAAACACCAATAGATGTTCTTATTAACAATGCTGGAATAATTCACACGTCAATTTTTCAAATGACCTCAATAAAAAAATTTAAAGAAATTTTTGAAGTAAATTTTTTTTCACAAGCACTTTTTACACAGTATATTTTAAAAGCTATGATTAAAAATAAAAAGGGTAGTATCGTTAATATTTCATCAACATCAGGAATGGATAGTAATTTTGGAAGAAGTGCTTACTCTGCATCAAAAGCTGCGATGATCTCTCAGTCAAAAACATTATCAAAAGAGCTTGGACAATATAATATTAGAGTTAACACTATAGCACCGGGTCTCACTGATACTGAAATGATGCAAAACAATACTCCAAAAGAAGTAATTAAAGATGTTTTAGAAAATTTATCACTTAAAAGATTGGCTGATCCAAAGGAAATTGCAAATGCAGCACTTTTTTTATCTTCAGATTTATCAAGTTATATAACTGGACAAACTATAAGAGTAGATGGTGGCATGTAATGAACAAAGATTTAGAAAAAATAAAAAAAATTAAAAATTTTGCATTAAATGTAAGAAAAAATATCCTTGAAATGTCTTTATCAGCTGGGGCAAGCAGCTCTCACTTTGGAGGTGCGTTATCAATTGTAGAAATCATCTCAACACTTTTTGCTGTTCAAATGAAAATAGATAAGAAAAATTCTCAGTGGGAAGACAGAGATAGATTTATATTAAGTAAAGGACATGCTTGTTTGGCTTATTATTCAGCATTATCTGAAATTGGATTTATATCTAAAGATGAACTTCTAACTTTTGAAAAAGATGACTCAAATTTATTAGGTCACCCAGTAATAAACAGAAACTTAGGTATAGATTTTTCAAATGGATCTTTAGGTATGGGGTTAGCACTTGGTATAGGCGTTGCGTTAGCAGCAAAGAAAAAGAAAAAAAATTTTAATGTTTATGTAGTTTTAGGAGACGGAGAGTGCAATGAAGGTTCAGTATGGGAAGCTGCCATGGCTGCACCAAATTTTAAACTAAATAATCTATATGCAATAATTGATCAAAATAACTTTCAACAAACTGGGTCAAACAAAGAAATTATGAATAACAGAGACTTAAAAGAAAAATGGCAAAATTTTGGATGGAATGCATTGGAAATTGATGGACATAATTTAAGTGAACTTTTAAAATTTTTTGATGAAGGAAAAAAGATTGATAAACCAAAAGCTTTAATTGCAAACACCATTAAAGGCAAAGGATTTTCATTTTCAGAAAATAATAACGACTGGCATCATTCAGTGTTAAGCAAGTCTCTTTACGAAAAAGCAATTAAAGAAATATCTGATAGTTAAATCTTATGGATATAAATCAAAGAAATATTAAAATTTGGTCCACAATAGGTTCGAGGGCAACTTTAGGTATGGCTGCGTTGGAGTTAGCAAAAAAAATAGATAATCTAATGATTTTAACCTGTGATGTTTCTACATCAGCAGGGTTAGATAGATTTAGAAAAACATATCCTGACAAGTATTTAGATCTTGGAATAGCTGAACAAAATATGATTGGAGTTGCTGCTGGATTAGCGAGTGAAAATTTTAATGTTATCACAACAACTTTTGCACCATTTCAAACAATGCGATGTTGTGAACAGATTAAAGTTAATTTAGGCTATATGAAACAAAGTGTCTGCATGGTGGGAATTGCAAGTGGTCTAGCTTTAGGTGCATTAGGATATACTCACTGTTGTGTAGAAGATATAGGTGTTTTGAGATCAATTCCTGGTATAACTATAATTTCTCCAGCAGACTCGTTTGAAACTATTAAAGCTTTAAATGCTGCTGTTACTTTAAATAAACCAACTTATATTCGATTAACTGGTTCATCCAATAATCCTATCGTTAATGACAAAGATTATAATTTTGAAATCGGAAAATCCATAACACTTAATAAAGGAACGGATATTACAATATTTGCATCTGGAGCGAGTGTCTTTCAAAGTTTGGAAGCAGCGAAAATGCTAGAAAAAAAGAATTTATCTTGCGCCGTGGTAAATATGCACACAATAAAACCTCTAGACAAAGAAGCAGTTAAAAAAGCATGCAAATCAAAACTGATAGCAACAGTTGAAGAACATAATATAATTGGAGGTTTAGGAAGCGCTATATCTGAGTATAAATCAACATTAGGATTTGGTCCAAAGCAACTTTTTTTTGGAATAAAAGATAATTACAGTAAGGGTGGTGGATATAAATTTCTTTTAGATAAACATAGACTAACTTCAGAAAAAATTGTAAAGGATATCATTTTAAATCTAAAAAATTAAATGAGCAACAAAGATAAATATAAAGATATTTTCATAAAATCTTTATCTATTGATAGTAAAGATTTTAGCGAAAAATTAGAATACAATGAAATCCCTGAATGGGATTCAATAGGACATATGACTTTAATATCTGGTTTAGAAGATGGTTTTGAGATTAGCTTTGAAACAGACGATATAGTTGACTTTAGTTCTTACAAAAAAGGTGCTGAAATTTTAAGTAAGTATAAAATTGTTATTTAGTCATTTATTTTATTATAATCTATTCCTGTAAATGGAATTTTTAAGGTGCTTTGGTTTGGGTTTCTTAAAAATGGCACTCCTTTAAGAGGATTAAATCTTTCGGTTATTACAAATCTTACAAATCCCTTTTTCTTCGTTGGATATCCTGTATGAAGAACAGCAGAGTGCATCAATACTGCTGATCCAGCTTTAATTTTAAGTTTTATTTTTTTAAATTTTTTCACAATAGATGGGTCAACATGAGTATATTCATCTGTCCAACTTTTAGCTCCAAGTTTTGGATGTTTTAGTTTATGCTCAAAATATCCATGTTTATGAGAGTTTTCATAAATAACCATTCCACCCTGTTGATCGTTTGAGTCATAAAGTGGAGACCACAATAATATGTTATCTCTAGAAATCTGATTTGTTTCTTGATGAGGTGCAAGTAATTTGTCATTTTTGTCATCATGAACATGTATTGCAGGTCTTCCTGAAAAAACTACCTTGGTATTAAAAAACTTTTTTACAACATCTACTATCACTGGAGAATGAAGTTCTTGTAAAAGATTTATATCATGTGGTGCTATATCATAAAAATGAGATTTTAATTTTGGATACAATTCTTTAATTTGATAATATTTTTTTTGGAGATCTGTTTCACTATCAGGGTGTATATAATGAAGAATTCTTAAAAGAGATTGTTTAACTTTTGATAATTTTTTCTTATTAAAAAAATTTTCATAAACGTAGTATCCCTTATCATTTATAGATTTAATTATTTTATTATTAGAATTTTTCATTATATAAGAGTTTATGTATGGTGCTTTTATACTTTTTTTTTGTATAATAAAAAGATCTTTTTTATAAATTTAATTCTAAAATAATGAATATAGCTTTAGTTCCAGGAACTTTTTTTCCCCACCCAGGCGGTGCTCAAGTTCAAATACATAATTTAGCAAATAAATTAAATGAAAAAAAAATTAATGTAGACTGTTACTTATTTGAAAATACTAATTTAATTAGTAATAACTATAGAATAATTATTTTTAATAAAATTATATTTAGCTTAGTTTTTTTACTTAAATATTATTTAGGCTTAAATCTAAAATTTATTCTTAAAATTTATTTAAACAAATTAATTATAAATAATCATTATGATTTATGGCATTTTAATTTTATTAACTTCAAAAGTTTAATTTTAATTGATTGCCTAAAAGACTTGGATCAGAGAGTTTTAGTTACTTTCCAAGGCATTGACATTCAATTAAACAAAGAAATAGGTTATGGATATAGGCTAGATAAGAAATATGAAAAATATTTAAATATTATAATTAAAAGAATTGATTATTTTTCATGTTTGTCAAATACAATAAAAAACGATCTTTTAGGCTTTGAAATTCCAAATAACAAAATGTCAATAATTCCTAATGCAGTTAATATAGATAAATTTAAAAAATTTCAAAAAAAAAAAAAATTAGATAAAAAAAAAATAAATTTAATCACAGTAGCTAGATTTTCAGAAAAAAAAAAAGGATTTGATTTACTCCCAAAAGTTGCATTAAAATTAATTGAGGCAAAAATTAATTTTTGTTGGAATATTATTGGAAAAGGTACAAAAAATTTAATAAGTCATAATATTATAAAAGATAATCCAAAAAATTTTTCAATTTTTGATGATATAATAAGTTTCAATGAAACATATTTGCCAAATTCTGAACTTATAAAAAAATATTCAGAGTCTGATATTTATATTAATTTATCTAGAATTGAATCGTTTGGAATTACTTTTGTTGAAGCTCTAGCTTCTCAAATTCCAATTATTAGTTTTGACACAAAAGGAGTAAATGAAATTATAATAGATAAGTACAATGGATATATTATTAGAGAAAATAATATCAATTATATGAGTAATATTATCATTGAGATATACAATAATCCCTCCTTACTGAATAGCTTAGAAGAAGGTATTATAAATTCCTGCAAAGAATACGATCTTAATTTAGTCACAAATAAGTTTATAGATGCATATAATAATTTAAAACAACAATAAACAAGTTTAAATATTTAATACAAACATGCTTTTAAATAAAAATATAATAGTGACTGGTGTTGGTAAGGGCTTGGGTTATGACTTGCTAAAAAAAATAGTATCGTACAATGGATTTGTTTATGGAATAACAAGATCTAAAAGTGATTTAAAAAAATTTAAAAAAATTAAAAACTGCAAAATATTTTTGGGAGATGTTAAAAACAAAAAAATTTTTGATAAAATAATAGATCAGTCCATTAAAGATAAAAGAAAGATAAATGGATTAGTTAATAATGCTGGTGAAAGACAAAGATTAAAATTTGAAAAAATTGATCAAAAAAAATTAAAAGATCTTTTTAATACAAATTTTTTTTCAATTTTTCAAAGTATGCAAGTTTACTCAAATTATGCTAAAAAAAAAAATATTACTGGATCTGTAGTAAATATAAGTTCGATAGTGGGTAAGTGCGGTTTCTCTGAACTAGCAGGTTATGCTTCAACAAAAACTGCATTAATTGGTTTAACCAAATCGTTTGCCGTAGAAATGTCTAAGAGTAATATAAGAGCAAATATTATAAGCCCAGGTTTTATTAAAACATCATATTTTGAGAAATTTAAGAAAAAAAAAAGTTTATATAAATGGACACTAAGTAGAATTCCTCAAAAACGATGGGGTAGACCAGAGGAAGTAACAAGTTTAATATGTTTTTTATTATCGGATCTATCAACATATATAAATGGAACAGATATTAATATTGATGGTGGTTGGACAGGGAGTTAAAAAATGAAAATATTAGGACTAATACCCTCAAGAATGGAGTCAAAAAGACTTCCTGCTAAATCTCTTTTGCCTATAAGTGGTTTACCACTTGTTATTCATACTTATAGAAGGGCTAATTTATCAAAACTTTTACATAAAACTTTGATTTGTACTGACAGCAAAAAAATAATTCAAACAGCAAAAAAATTTAAATCTAAGGCAATTTTAACTTCCCCATACCATAAAAATGGAACAGAAAGAATTGCTGAAGCTTTAATTAAAGAAAAAACAAAATATGATTTGATAGTTGATATTCAGGGCGATGAACCATTAATAAGCCCATACCATATAGATGAAGTGATTAAATTTCATAAAAAAAACTTAGATGCAGATATAATTTTACCTACTTTAAAAATTAACTTTCCTGACAATCCAAATCTTATAAAAGTTGTAACTAATAAAAAAAATGAAGTTTTGTATCTTTCAAGAAACAAGATACCTTTTGAGGCTAAAAGCAAAAGTTCTTCATTTTTAAAACATTTATCAATAATTTCATTTAAACCAGAAGCACTAATTAAATTTTCAAGGTCAAACCAAACACCCTTAGAAAAAATTGAAGATATTGAACTATTAAGAGCTTTAGAAATAGGATTAAAAATAAAAACTATCAAATTAAAAGGAGATAGTTTTTCTGTTGATGTTAAAGAAGATTATAAAAGAGCAAAAGATAGAATGAATAAAGACAAATTTTTTAGACTATATAAGTAACTTATGTCTTCCAATTTAATAACGTATAAAGCAGATAATGAAATTAATACAATTAGATATTTGAAGATTATAAATAAGAATTTAATCAAAGACATAGAACAATTAAAGTCTGATAAAAAAATTCTTTTTATTTATGATAAGCAAATCTCAAATAAATTTATTAATGAAATTAAAATAATATTAAAAATAACAGGAAATATAGTATATTATAAAGAAATAGAGGGAAAAAAAAATAATAAAAATTTAAAAAATTTTTTAAATTTATTCAACTTATTAATTGAAAAAAAATTTACTAAAAATTCAATAATAATTTCTTGTGGTGGAGGTGTGGTTGGAGATATGTGTGGTTTGCTAAGCTCATTATATTTAAGAGGAACAATTTATTTTCACATACCAACAACAATGACTGCAATAGTAGATAGTTGTATTGGTGGTAAGACAGGCATTAATTATAAAGGTTTAATTAATTCTATGGGAAACTATTTTCATCCAAAAAGGGTATATATCTTGGAAAATTTAATTACTAAAATTCCTGACAGAGAATACTTTGCTGGATTTGCAGAAATTCTTAAGTGCGGTTTAATAGGTAATAAAAAAATAATCAGTCTCTTAATAAAAGATAAAAAACTCTATACAAGAAAATCTAATAAAAATTTATCAAATCTTATACTTGAAACATTAAAAACAAAAATAAAGTTTTTTAAAAATGACATAAGGGAAAAAAATTTGAGATTGAGTTTAAATTTTGGACATACATTTGCTCATTCAATAGAAATGATAACAGAAAAAATTATAAAAAAAGATTATTTGAGACATGGTGAGGCAGTAGGACTCGGAATGTTATGTGAAATAATGTTGAGTAATTATGGAAAAAAAAATGAAATTTATAACTTATGTGAAAAAATATTAAAAAAGTATAACTTACCCACAAAATTGAAAATAATTGAAAAAAAAAGAAAAAGAATTCATGAAGGAATTTATAAAGGTGTTTTTTTAGATAAGAAAAATAAAAACAATAATCCTCGATATATTTCATTAAAAAAAATTTATAAACCTCAAATTAAAGAAATTTTAGATTATGGTTTATTAAATGATACAATTTTTAAAATAACAGAAAATAATTAAATTGAAAAAATTTGTTATAATTGATTTATCAAAAGATTTAGATTTAACAATTAATGACTCATTAGTTTTTCATCTCTCGCATGGAACAACAAAGCTTAATAATTCTCAAATATTAAAAAAAAATTTGTTCTCTGAAAATAAATTTCAAAAATTTAGAAATTTATTAAATAATTTATTGCTTAACTTTTATAATAAAACTAAAGATGATAAATCAAAAATACACTTATCAATGATTGAATTTTTTAATTCAAGAAACGATAAAAACCAAATATATAATAAACTATTTTACCTTATAGAAATTCTTAATTTTTTAAAAAAAAAAAAAATAAAAAATTTAGAAATTATTACTGATGACAGCTTTTTTTATAATACATACAAATCTATAAAATTTAATAAAGTTAATGTTATTTTAACAAATAAAAAACAGAAAAAAAATGGATTATTATACTATTTTTTGTCGACCACATTTTTTTTCATGAAGACAATGGTTTATATTTTTTTTGTTAGGTTGTTTAAAAAAGAAATACAAAAAATAGCTAAAGAATCTTGTTTGTCAATTTATCCAATTTTTTTTAAAAATAAAAAAAACTTATTTTATAAAAAAAATTATTTAAATCTAAATTTTCAGATTACCGATGAAACACATTTAAATAATTCATTATTTCAAAATTTGAAGTCAATTTGGAAAATAAAAAATCTTAAAAATACAATTATGGTCGAAAAATATATAACGGCATTGGATTTAATCAAATGTTATCGCAACTCATTGAGAAAATATAAATCTATAAAAAATGCAAAGGATTATAATTTTATTTACAGTGGGTTATGCGTTAAAGATCAGTTTTATTATCTTTTTTACAAATCATTTTTAAATAATAATAAAATTAATATTTATGATCAAGCTTTAAAAAAAATAGTCAATAAATATAAAATTAAAAGTTTTCATTATTATTTATTTGAATATAGTTTTGGTTTTTATGTTAATAATTTTTTTAAAAAAAATTTCCCTAAAGTTGAATTGATAGGATACCAACATGGAATTTACTCTGAAAGAATAATGTGGCAAGACTTTTCAAAAAAAATTAAAAACAAAAGTTTTTTCCCAGATAAAATTGTTTGTAAGTATTTCCAAAGTCTTAAAATTTACAAAAAAAATTTTAAGAATGTAAAAATTTTATTTAAAAAAAGTAAAAATATTTACAAAAATATTACTAATTTCAGAACTAATAAATACAATGTCTTTCTAGGTCTTCATGATTGTTACAATTCAATTAATGGTTTAAGAAATCTTGAAGATAAAAAAGAATTTATATTAAATTTTCATCCAAAATTAAGATATGATAAAAAAATTAAATTATCAAACAATATGAAAATTAATTTTGAAAATAAAAAATATAAAAATACACTTAAAATTCTTTCTTCAACATCTACAATACCGTATCAATTATTTTTAAAAGAAAAGTTTTTTATTTTTGTGCCCAAAAATATAATTCCATTAAACCCAAAAGTATTTGATAAGTTTTTTTTTAAAAATTAAAATGATTAATTTACCTAAAAATTTAGATGATTTTGATATAAATATTGAATACCCTTTTACTGTTTTTGAAAAAAATAATTTATTTGATGATACTTTTTATAATAAGTTACTTAATGAATTTCCATCAGAAGACTATTTTAAAAAAGTTCATGCTTTAGGTAATAAAAAATATTTCAATAATAAAGATACTGATTTTAATGAATTTCTTAAAACATCATTAACTTGGAAAGAATTTTATAACCATTTAAATTCAAAAAAGTTTTTAAATCAAATCTTTATTTTATGTAAAGAAAACCTAAAAAGAATAGATGAAAGAAAAAAAATTAAGTCTATTAGATTTAATAATAGATTTAATAACAATATATTGGATAAAATTTTAAGAAAAATAAAAAAAATTTTTGGAATTTTTGAGACAAGATTAGCCTTTGAATTTTCTATTATGAAAAATGGATCATTTATTCCACCCCACAACGACACCTCAAACAAACTTATAAGCTTAATGATTTATTTTCCTGACCCAACTCAAAATGGAGAAGAGTCTTTAGGCACGAATTTTTATAAGGATAGTAAGAAAAATCTTGATATTTGGAAAGGTGATATGCTCGACGAAAAAAATGCAAAAATATTTTTTGAAAATTATGAGAGATTTTATAATTCTAGATTTGAGAGAAATAAGATTGTGGGTTTTTTAAAATCAAAAAATTCATGGCACGATGTTTCTAAAATTAATACAAAATCATCTTCAAGAAAATCTTTAAATATAAATTTATACTTGATTAATTAATTTTGATATATGATCACCTAATCTCAATGCTAATTGAGTGATTGTTAATGTTGGATAAGCGTGGCCAGCTGTAGAGAATACAGAACTTCCATTTATGAATAAGTTTTTAGTATAATGAACTTTTAAATCACCATCAACAACAGAGTCGTTTACTTTATTTCCCATTCTAGTTCCACCCATGTGGTGATAGCCATTTTGATGAAGATATTTTTTATTTGTAAATAAAAAATCTTCAGCAGCTAACCTTCCAATATCTTCATCAATTAAAAATTTTGCGAGGGTTTCAATTATTTTTTTTGATGAATTTCTAACATTTTGTTCTCTTTTCCAATAAAGGTTGGGAATTGGAATGCCGTTTAAATCTTTCTCACTATCAAGTTCAATTCTATTATCAAAAGATGGTTTTTGATCAGATAAAATACTTATATTAAAATCATAGTGATTAAATACTTTTTCTGAAAATAGCATATCTTTAATTAATTTTGGTGCTAAACATTTCAATTGTTTTAATCTAGAGTTTGGAATATTTGAAGATTTAGGTTTAGTAATGCCGATATTAACTGATGAATTTAATAGATTAAATTTATCTATACTATCCTTATTAGGTGAGAAGAAAAAAGAATAGTTACAATCTACATCAATATATTTTTCAATTTTTTTTTTTTTTAAAAATATATCAAAATTTTTTTTGAAAAGAATACCTTCAGCGACACTGTGATATGGATGGTCCATCCAGTAATTTCCGATGGGTAATTTATTATTTAGTAAATCCTTATTATTTTTTCTAAACCATAAAAGTAATCTTGAATTTTCAATCCCACCAGCAGAAAGTATGAAATACTTACTTTTTATACTTTTTGATTTGTTTTTTAGAAAGGTAGCATGATGAACAACCCCTTTGTGACCACTCATCATGATAATCGGACAATTTAATATTAGGGAAATTTTTTTTGATTTTTTTATTTTATTATAATATTTCTCTCTAAATCGAACATTTGACCAATTTAAATTAAAAATATCTAAATCGTTATTAAATTTTTTTTTATAAAAATTTCCTTCAATATTTAATATATCGTAAGACTCAGCTTCATAATTCTTAAGATCAGCTTTAGTTATTGGCCAATTTTGAAAATCATAACTGTCTAGCGAGGCACAGTTTCCACCCCAATGACCAGATGTTCCTCCAAACTGTCTCAATCGGGCAGTTGTTAAGTCTGGATATTCATCTCCTATAACATTGCCTTGATAAAATTTTTGAGATTCTTCATTAAAATCTAAACCACCAGCTTCAAAAATTATTGAATTAATTCCTTTTTTTTCAAGTTGAAGAGCAATAGTAATACCTGCAGGTCCACTACCTATTATAACTACATCGTTAAATTCAGGAATTTCATTTAAACTATTTAAAATCATTTATATGAAAGAACCATATTTTGGTATGTTTTTTTTTGATAACTATTTTATCTCTAAAGGAATTTATACTTGAGGAGAAATTTAATAGAGGAAAAATTAGTACTGCTAAACAAGATTTAATAAAGTTTCTTTTGTTCATTTACATCTAATACTATAGAACTATAAATATCAAAAATGATTAATAATGTATTAAAAAAATTAATTAACAATTTACTCGGTTTTTTTAACTTGCAGTTGAATAAAATTACCTTATCCAACAATTTTAACTATTATATTGTAAGGGTTCTAACAAATTTAAAAATAGATTATGTTCTAGATATTGGTGCAAATGAGGGTCAATTCGCCGAAGAAATAAGAAAATATGGATTTAAAAAAGATATCCTAAGTTATGAGCCTATGACGGGTGCTTATAAAAAATTATCAAAAAGATCTGAAAGTTCAAATAATTGGAAAATTTATAATAATGGTTTTGGTAATAAAGTAGAGCAAAAAACTTTAAATATATCAAAAAACAGTGTTTCATCCTCTATCTTAAATCTAAATAAAAAAAGTTTAATTTATGAACCAAAATCTAGGTATATTGCAAAAGAGACTATAAATCTAAATACTTTAAATAAAGTATTAACTCAAAATAAATTTAAAAAAAAAAATATATTTGTCAAGATTGATACTCAAGGATATGAAAAAAATATTTTAATAGGAGCATCAAAAGTTTTTAAAAAAATAAAAGGTATTATGCTTGAGGTGTCAGTGGTTCCAATTTATAAGGGTGAAAGAGATTTTATTGAAATGATTAAATTTATGAAAAAAAAAGGATTTTATATTTGGGCAATTGAAAGAGGCTTTTCAAATAAAAATACAGGAAGAGTTTTTCAATTAGACATTATTTTCATTAATAAGAATGCTTAAAAAAAATCAAAATAAAATAAATATTTATTTAATTTTTTTTTCATTTTCAATATTTTTTTCTAAATGGTATTTTTCATTTTATGAGTATGGTCTAGAAAATATTTTTAATAAATTTTTATTCAATCCATCCGGTGATTATTCATATTATCCTTTTGTTCATCAGCTATCTAATTTTACTTTAAATGAAGGCTATAGTACAATTATTCAAAAAAATAACCTGATAGGATTTCCATTTATGGTAATTCTTATTCATTCTATTTTTTATAAATTATTTGGTGTCTTAAGTTTTTTTATACTTGAACTGTTGTGTATTTTTGTTTTCTTAAAAATATTTTATCTACTATTTAAAGAACTCGATCTTAATGACATATACTGCATTTTAATAGCATTTACTCTATTTTCATTGTTTGCCATATTTAGCTTATTAAATGAATTTAATATTCCTTATGTATTTAATTTAAAACAATTATATTCTGGTTTTTACTCACTTCGTTTTCCTAGACCTTTAATAACAAATTTATTTTTTTTTAGTTTTTTACTTTTTTTAATTAGATTCTTTTTAAACAAAACGGAAAATATTAAAAATAAAAATTTATTAATAAGCTCTATATTTTTGGGTTTAGTTTTTAGCAGTTTTTTTTACTTTTTTATTCTTTGTTCAATATTAATTTTATTACTTATGATTTATGATTACAGATTTATAGATTTAAGTAAAAAGAAAATATATTTATTTATAAAGTGCTTTCTTTTATTTTTGTTAGTTTCTTCTTTATTTATTATACAAATTATTTTTGTAGAAAAAGATTATTTGTTAAGAATTGGAACTGTAGAATTTAATTTTGAGACTAAAAAATATTTAATTAATCATCTTTTGAGGGGCTTCTTAAAATTAGAATTTTTAATTATATTTTTTTTAAACATTTTACTCTATTTTATTAATGTTAAGCTTAATTATAATTTTAAAAAATTTTTAGTTTTTTTCTTTTTATTATTTATATCTTCAATTTTATCACCATTAATTTATATAATTTTAATAAATAAAGTTACTTTTTTTAGTAATTTCATCTTTATAATAGTCCTCAGTTCTTTTTTATTACTTAAAGTAAATTTAATACTTTTATTATATTCGGTTTTTAAAATCTTTTATTCTAACTTGAAATTTGATATATTTTTTTCAATCATAATCACAATTCTAATTCTTTCTGTAAACGTAAATTTTTTCCAAAAAAATGCAAAGTTAAGAATGCTTAGTGAGGGTGTACATTTTAATTTAGAAAATAAAAATAAATTAAGGAATAACTTTATTGACTTAACAAATTTTGCAAATAAAAAACTAGGTAGAAATAACTTATTACTTACCAATGATATTCATACACAAATTTGGTGGATATTTTCGAATGAAAAAAAGTTTTACTTTCCTTATGTTTTTTTTGTTGCTTTGAATGACCGTATAATTGAAAAACAATTATTTAATGCATTTAAAATATTAGGATTTAATGAATCAGATTTTGTAAACTATTTTAATCAAAATAAAGTTACTGATTGGCGAATAGTTAATACTAATAATTATTTTTTTTTAGGTCATTTAAAGTATCAGGCAAACCATCTTAAATTAAATGATGGTATTGAGGATTACCCATTGATCTCGCATAAATTTATTAACAAAAAATCAATTCACCATACTAATCAGGTTATTTTGTCAAAAAATGAAATAAAAAATCTTAAAGAAAAGTTTTTAAAATCAGATTTTGACAAAAAACTTCAACCGGATCTAATAATATTGTTAAAAGATAATTTTATTGAAAAAAATATTTACGATCTCAAAAATTATTTGGTCATATTTGAAAATAGCAATTACGTTATGTTAGAAATAATGAATTAATATTTAATTAATTTTTTTAATTTATTCAAAATGCCTTTAAAAATTTTCAAATTATAAATTTGATTATAAATAATTTTTAAAAAAAATAAAAAAGTTATAAAAATAATATTTTGATTATTTTTTTTTCTAATTTTAAATTCTTCATAAAAATAACTAAATTTGCTTTCTTTACTTGATTTACCAAAGTTATTAAATGTGCCTGTTATATCACTTCTATCCATCGCCATTCCTTCAAGCTTATGTTTACAAATTAATTTATACATTAGGTCATAATCAGCATGTAAAGCAAAGCTTTCATCATATAAACCAGTAATTGTTTGAGCTTTTTGTGAAATAAAAAAACCTGATGAGTGTGAGGGATAAATGTTAAATTTCCAAAAAATTTTTTTTTTGTGAAAACCTGAAAGCAATCTATCTTTTTTTACTGAACCGAACAAAAAATCAATATTGTTTTCAAGGTAATATTTTTTTACAAGACTTAATGCGTTTTTGGTATATGTGTCATCTGCATTAAGAATTCCAATTATATCCCCAGTACTCAAAAGTATTCCTTTGTTTATTGCATTATAAATTCCATCATCTTTTTCAGAAATCCATAGATCAATACATTCATTATATTTACGAATTATTTCTAAGCTATGGTCAGACGAATTTCCATCGATGATTATGAATTCAATATTATCATAATTTTGGTTGAGGACACTTTGAATTGTACTTTCTAAGGTTTCTTGAGCATTGTAACAAACAGTGATCACAGAAATTAAAGGTTTATTTTTTTCTGATTTTTTAAAAAAATTATTGGCTCGTAAACCACCATAAATTTGAAAATTAGATAAATTTTTTATACTTGAATAATGTTTTTCAGAAAATAATTTTCCGTTATCTTTCTTAATATTTTTTTGAGTCGAGAAGTTGTTTGTATCACCAAGCATAAATATATTTGATTAATTTTATTTAAAGTATATAAATTGAATTACTATAACAAATACTTTATTCATAATTTAATGAAAATATTAATAACGGGATGTTGTGGCTTTATTGGCTTTCATTTAGCAAAAAGTCTACTACAAAAAAATGTTAGTATAATTGGTGTAGATAATATTAATAATTATTACTCTACCAAATTAAAGGATCAAAGACTCTCACAACTTAAAAAATTTAAAAAATTTAAATTCTTCAAATTTAATTTAAAAGACAAAAAGAAGGTGGATAATGTTTTTGCAAAATTTAATTTTGATTATGTGTTTCATTTAGCTGCACAGGCAGGTGTGCGATATTCTATACAGAATCCTAGAGAATACATATCATCAAATATAAACGGATATTATAATATTTTAGAAGCAAGTAAAAATTCAAAAATTAAAAGATTATTTTTTGCATCATCAAGTTCTGTATATGGAAATTCCAAAAAATTTCCTTTAAAGGAAAATTTCACATTAAAGCCCACTAATACTTATAGTCTATCAAAAAAGTTTAATGAAGATATTGCAGAAACATTTTGTAATCACTATTCTCTGAAGTGCACAGGTTTGAGGTTCTTCACAATTTTTGGTCATTGGGGAAGACCTGATATGTTTATAAGCAAATTAATATACTGCTGCATTAAAAAAAAAAAGTTTACTTTAAATAATTATGGTAATCACCATAGAGACTTCACTTTCATTGACGATGTTGTTTTAATTTTAGAAAAGTTGATGAAATTAAAAAATAGACCAAATTTTGAAGTTTTTAATATTTGCTCAAATAACCCTATTAAATTAACTGAAGTCATTAAGATTGTTCAAAAAAAAATTAAAATGATAAAGATTCATAAAACAAACTTACAAGCCGCAGATGTTATAAAAACGCATGGTAGTAACAAAAAATTGGTAAAAACAATCAAATTTAAAAATTTTACTTTATTTGAAGATGGAATTGATAAGGTTGTTAATTGGTCTAAAAATTATTACAGCGAATAAATATATTTTTTGTATAATTCCATCATATTTTTTTATATTAAAATTTTACAAGGTAATTGGTTATCAAAAAAAATTTCTTAACGCCACCCTCTTCAATAGTAGGAATAAAAACACTATTTTTTTACTCATATTTAATTGTTTTTGAAGATCATATATAATAAATATTAGATGTAATTAAATTATATTTTCTGAAACAAAAAAAAAGTATTTATTATTGGTCACCACATATAAACAGTGATGTTGCTACTGTCAAAGCTGTCAAAAATTCTATTTTAAGTTTAAAAAGATATTCAAGTCAGTATGATGTGTCTCTTGTTAATCTATTCGGTGAATGGGAAAATTATAAATCTGAATTAGCAGGCATAAACTTTATCAATTTTTTTTTAGGAAAGAATTTACCAATTAAAAAAAAAATAAGTGGTTTTTTTAAATCAAGAGTATTATATTTTTTTCTTGGAATCGTTTCTATATCTGAACTGTATTTGCTGCTTAAAAGAAAAAAACCAGATTACATAATAATCCATTTGCTAACTTATATTCCATTAATATTATCAATATTTTTTAAATTCGAAACTAAATTCATATTGAGGATATCGGGTTTCCCAAAATTAAATTTTTTTAGAAAACATTTGTGGAGATTTGCATCTAAAAAAGTTGATAAAGTTTTTTGTCCAACAGAAGAAACTATTGAAATTTTAAAATCAGAAAAAATTTTTGATGATAAAAAGATTTACTTTCTTGAAGATCCAATAGTTCAAATCTCAAAAATAAATAAGAAAAAAAGTGAAGGAGCAGATAAAGAGTTTTCCAAAAAGAAATATATATTGGCAATAGGGCGATTGAGTAAACAAAAAAATTTTTACCTTTTATTAAAATTTTTTAAAGATATTTCAAAAAATGATAAAAGTATATATTTACTAATTGCAGGAGAAGGGGAATTGAGATCAAGTTTGGAAAATTTAATTTACAAAGAGTCATTACAAGAAAAAGTAAAACTTTTAGGATTCAAAGATAATATTTTTACATTTCTTAAAAATTGCCATTGCTTTATCTCAACTTCATTGTGGGAGGATCCAGGATTTGTTTTGATTGAGGCTGGAGCGACTAATACAACTATTATATCAAGCGATTGTTCTAGTGGACCTAAAGAAATTTTATCTAATGGTAAAGGAGGTTTTTTATTTCAAAATAACAATTTAGACAGTTTAAAAAAGGTTTATGAAGAATTTACTTTATCAGATGAAAAAAGTATTTTATTGAAAAAAATTAATGTTAAAAAAAAATCTAAAAACTATACGTTTTTTAATCATTATAAAAAAATAAATGATTATTTATCTAGATAGAAATTTTTATTCTTAATTTAATATGTTAAATATTTAGTGCAAATATATAAAAAAATTTATGGATCTAGTAACCGTAATAATTCCTTATTATAAAAAAAAAAATTATATAGTTCACTCTGTTGAGTCAGCAATTAGTCAAACATATAGAAATCTTGAAATTATAATTATTTACGATAATGAGTCAGACTCAGAGTTAGATTATATCAAAAGTTTAAGAAATAGAGATTTTAGAATTAAATTAATAATAAATGAAACTAATATTGGTGCTGGAGAGTCAAGAAATAAAGGAATTAAATTTTCAAAAGGTAAATATATTTCTTTTTTAGACTCAGATGACATGTGGGAAAAAAATAAAATAGAAACACAATTATTGTTCATGCAGAATAACAAATTAAGCATTTCACACACCTCTTATAAAATGATTGATGAAGAGAATAATTTGATAGGTAACAGAAAAGCAAGGAATTTTTATGATTTTAAGGATATCATTAAATCCTGTGATATTGGACTTTCTTCAGTAATGTTAAAAAAAGAAATA
>MDTC01128460.1_pt1 | contig 27361 bp, 25 predicted proteins | sample 811181 | NCBI WGS metagenome assembly MDTC01 (sample SAMN05326644, study PRJNA326480) | marine metagenome | isolation source: seawater | place: Pacific Ocean: North | collected 2011
CAAGTGAGCTCAATTTCGAAAACCTTAAAGAAGAGTTCGCAGAGCTGCCTGATGGAATTCAGACCTGGATCAAACACATCCTAGCTTTTTTCGCGTCTTCTGATCTGTTGATTAATTCCAATATAATGGATAATTTTTTAAGTGAAATCACCAACAGCTGCTGCCAACAGTTTTACGCTGTGCAAGCCTGCATTGAAGCCATTCATTCTGAAGTCTATTCTCTTCTGATTGATAATTGTATTGCAGATAAGCAAGAGAAAAAAAAATTGTTTTATGCCATAGAAACAATGCCAGTCATAAAGAAAAAAGCGGAGTTTGTCATTAAGCGAATGGATGATTCACTCCCACTTTCACATCGGTTGTTCTGCTTCCAATGTTTTGAAGGTATAGCATTTAGCAGTTCATTTTGCGGTCTATATTACCTAAAAACACTCTTTCCAGGCAAAGTAAGTGCCCTTGTAGAGTCAAATAAATATATATCAAGAGACGAAACAATTCACGCGGATTTTGGCGCAATGCTTCAACGAGAATATGTGCAAAACAAAATGTCATCTAGTGAGGCACATGATATCGTTCGAGAATTATTGGACCTTGAAAAAGAATTTATTGAAGTGATTCCATGTGACTTGATACTAATAGACTCAAGCAAAATGTTGCATTACATTGAGTACTGTGCAGATATCCAACTTGTGAATGCTGGTTTTCAACCTCTTTTCAATCATAAAGAGTCTGGTTTGAAATTCATGAATTCAATTAGTATGTATAATAAGTCCAATTTCTTCGAGGTGAAAGCTACCGAATATGCTATGGTAGAGGACTCAGATAAATCCTTAACGATTACAGACGATTTTTAACAATACACAAAGTTGAAAATAAAGGTCTTTTAAAAAAAGAACTCTCGTGAGTATCGTGTAATAGTGATAAATTAACATACTGTTTTTAAAATGAAGCTACAAGAATTTAATGTGCAACTCCTTGATACAACATCCACCATTGCATGCTTTGGTAAAAGACATAGTGGTAAAACAGTGTTGATTTGTGATCTGATGTATAATTTACATAAATATGGAGGTAAGAAAGGAATCAAACCTGATTTAATAATTGTTTTTAGTGCTACAGATGAAATGCAGTCCAACTTTTCCAAATTCGTGCCTTCCGGATTCATCCATCAAGAATTTTCAGAGTCAAAACTGATAAGTATACTGGAACTGCAGAAATCATTAAAATTAAAACAGGGTAGATGTCCGTGCGTCGTGGTGATTATAGACGATATGGGATTTGACCGCAATGTTCTCAACACACCAACAATCGCTCGAATTTTTAGTAACGGCAGACATTATAATATTATGTTCATTATGAGCTTCCAATATGTACATCAATTACCCGCGTCTTTAAGAGCTAATTTAGATGTGACAATAGCGCTCAAAGAACCTATCATTTCAAATCGCAAACGGTTGTTTCAAAGCTTGTACGGCATAATGGGATCGTTCAAGGTGTTTGAGAAAAGTTTTCGAGAAGTCACTAACGATTACGGTGCTATGATTTCAGTGTCTAATGGATCGTCAAGCAATCTAATAGAGAAGAACATATTTTGGTATAAGGCTTCTTTAGATGTACCAGACACTTTCAAAGCCGGTAGACCTGTGTTTTGGGAGTGGTCAAAGCAGTACAAGCTTAATCAACAACATAGATCGATAACAAATCGTAATAATAGTATTGTACAAGTTAAAAAAGAAGACATCCGAAGTAGACATTCCCATCATTCTCAGCGTGCTCAGCAGCACAACGATACAAACTCACAAAGATCACACCACGCAGTCAATAATGCTCCTCCTCTTTCATTAATTCTATAATACTATAATACTATATTACTATAATGTTTTATTTATTTACTTGTAAAATTTAAAAAATTAATATAATAAATATATAATATAAATTATATAAATTATAAATAAATTACTAAACAATATTAAAATAAAACAGTATTAAAATAAAACAGTATTAAAATAAAACAATACTAAAAAGAAGAATACTAAAAGAAATAAAAATGGGAACAGTAAATTCAACTAAAATTCTGTCGTGTAATATGAAAAATGTGAAATTGTATTTTAATCAAAAATTTATTGGATATGGTCGTCAAAGATATAACAATGCCTTATGGCAAGCCTTAATAGGTAGTTTGTGTAATCATTTTAAATGCGAATTGACTGATTTAAATATTCTTTGTATTTCTGTAAATGGTAATATTTATACAAGTGAAAGAGATGCTCGATTTTATATTAATCAAGGTGCTAAATACGTATTTTTCTCCAATCGATTGTTTTATAGATAAATAAATATTGCTACTACTAAAGTATAGTAGGTAACGAAATTAATTTAGATGGTTGATTGTTGGTTGGTTGGTTGGTTGGTTTGTTAGTTGGTTGGTTGGATGGATGGTCGGTCTGTGTGTGTGAGTTACTGTGTGACTGACTGTGTGACTGACTGTGTGACTGTGTGAGAGTGTGTGTGTGACTGTGTGAGAGTGTGTGTGTGTGACTGTGTGTGAGTGACTAACTGTGTGACGTGTGACTGAGTGTGTGACTGTGTGTGAGTATATTTTAAAGAGACCTTTGTAAATTTGTAATTTTTCAGAAAAAAAAAGAAGTACCACTAAGGTTGGTAGTTTTTTTTGGACAAGAGAATGGAAGGAAATATTGAAAATCTTATGCGAGACACGTTGAAATCTTTCATGGCACTGTATCCCCCTTATCATGATACATGTTGTAGTTTTAATCATTTTCTCAGACATCAATTGTCTCTGATACTCACCAGCTCACCGCTCAAAATATCAAATGAAAGCAAAACAATCGTGCACACTGTAACCTTATCAAATGTCAAACTGCAAGATGCTGTTGTCTATGACGAATTCGGCCAAGCTTCACTGGATTCAATCGAGAAGTGTATGTTAACAAATCGAACATATACGATTGATGTTGTTGTTGATGTTTCAGTGTGTTCTCAATTTCCAAACAGAACTGAAACTTATACTCATAAAAAGCTCATATTAACGTCATTGCCAATACTCGCAAAAACATTAGACAAGCAAGATATCTTTGATGAAGACAAGCATACAGCTATACAGGGGTCATTTGTGATCAACGGAATCCCGAAATATATCATCAATCAAAGTGTGTTAACCACAAATCGCATATTCATATTTCATGGTGATAAACCGCATTTATTGACGCTTACATGTCGTTCGCTTCGTGACTCGACTCCCTGGCAATCTACCTCAACAATGGAGATATATATCAACACAAAGACTCAGAAAATGTCGGTGAATATTCCCTTTTTTGTTGGCAGTAATAAGAAACCACTGAAAGTTTCTACTCATCATGTGTTCTTGATGAGTGGGTATTCGTATGAAGATACAATTAGGTTAGCAGAGAAATCAAAGTACCATCAACTGTTAAAAAAAATGATAACTGTCAATTGGCAAAGGCAGGACACAAAGGAAAGTGTGCTTGAGTTTTACAAAAAAAAAATGAGAAAAGAATCTGTGGAAGACGTGCAGTCAATTTTTTGGTATCAGTTTCTACCTCACGTTGAAGAACGTAAAACATGTCGGATCTCAAAGAAAAAAGTGCTCTTTTTTTTATCATGTATCAATCGAGTGTGTCATGTTATCAGTGACTCTTTACCTATTGATGACAGGGACCATCTTCAAAACAAGATTTGCTTGTCTACGGGTGCTTTGGTTGGTTCCTTGTTTCGACAGATTTATAGAAGCTTTTTACAAGAAATTACCAAACGAATTCAAGCATCGTTGTCGAAACATCCAATGAAGTCAATTGCATATCTCATCTTGTTTGTTTTTGAATCAAGTACTTTTAGTTCTCGAATTCTATCATCATGGACTAGTGGCAATTTATCAATGTTTTCCCAAAAACGATTCTTTAAATTGTTGGAGTTATTCAATGTATTAACAGCAATGGAAAGTTACAGACAGGTTAGTACAGACCTCCATAAAGAGTCAAAATCAAAGGCTCCTCGATTACTACACCCGTCGAAAATGGGATTCATTTGTGCTGTCACCACAGCGGATGGTCAAAACACTGGTATAACGAATTGCTTCACAGTCGCGTGTAAAATATCAACCTACATTGATGTCTGGAATCTTATCCCTTTAATCAAAATGTATTTAAGGAAATACACAGACCAATCGTTTGAGCAAGAAAATCATAAAAAAGATGTGGTGAATTTATTTGTCAATGGAATCTTCGTCGATGAGTGTCCTGTGATGTTCAAAACATATGTCAGAAAATTGCGCCAGATAGGTGACCTGCCATCTCAAATAAGCTGTACACACCATGTGTTATTGAAAGAATTACATATTCGGTGTCATAGTGGGCGGTTACTAAAACCTTGCTTCAATATTCAAAATGTAAAGAACAATGTACAGGCAATTAATACATATCAACGACAAACGGATGGCCCATTATTTTTGTTCCTTCTGCGTCAAGGCTTCGTGGAGTATCTTGACGCTGAGGAATCAGATTCAGAAGATTGTTTTGTCGGACCGTCCCTTCATGAAGCGCTGGCGGGCAATAATCACTACACCCATTCTCATCTACATAGTGTGTGTATATTTGGCCGTGTGGCAGCGGGCATTCCAATGAGTAATCACAATGCTGCTCCAAGAAACACCTATTTTGCGGCAAGTCAATGCAAGAGTGTGCTGTCTATGGCAACAAATCCACATGAAATGCGCCATTTAACCACCACTACAACATATTCACTCATGACAACCCAAGCACCAATTTGCAGAACGTTCTTGGAAGAAGACCCAGATTCGTTAAAAAAAATCAATCAACTTGTGCACGGCGTTAACTGTATTACCTTAGTGGCGGCTATGGGCGTGAATATGGAAGACAGTGTCATTTTAAATCGCGATTCCTTGCAGCGAGGACTTTTTCAATTTTACAAGACGCGTAATTTTCGATGTGTTGTGGACCTGAATAGTGATTTCAAAATATTTTGTAATCCACCCAAAGAAATTCAAAATAAGATTTTAGCAGCAGATTATTCCAAGTTAGAAGCGAATGGATTTCCAAAACTCAAGACTTCAGTTAAAAAGGGAGATATTATTATTGGCTGTGTTAAACGAGTTGATGGACAAGAAGGTGAAGCCTTCATTTGTTGTTCCGTGCAATCCGACTTTGACGGAAAGGTTATAAAAATTTTAAGAGAATCTACTAAAGACAACACCACCATAACAGTAGTGCTTGGCGCTTTAAAGTCACCGGGAGTTGGTGACAAAGTGACATCAAGGGCAGCACAAAAAGGGACCATCGGGGCGGTGGTTCCTGCGATCGATCTTCCGTTCTCAGCATCAGGCATTGTTCCGGACATCATTTTCAATAGCAACGGACTGCCGTCGCGCATGACAATGTCTACGGTTTATGAAGCAAGTGCCGGCAAGGCTTGTGCAATTTTAGGTCATAAATCGTTTGATTCTACCCCGTTCATTCTAAATCAGCAAGAGAAGATTGTGAATATGTTAAAACAAGCCGGCTTATCGATTGAATCGTCAGAGGTCTTTTTCTCTGGTACAACTGGTCAACGACTACAATCAACTATGATGTGTGGAATCGTTACCTACACGTTGTTGAAACAGTTTGTGGACGATAAAGTTCGTAAAAATAGTGTTATAGTGATGATGATGTTGATGATAATGTTGATGATGATTTTGATGATGATTTTGATGATGATTTTGTTGTTATTTTGTTAATTAGATTCAATCTCGCAATTCTAGAGGCCGAGTGGATATACAGACAAAGCAGCCGTGTGCAGGCAGAAAGAACGGGGGCGGACAAAGAGCGGGTGAAATGGAGACGGAAGGCATTATTGCACATGGTGCAAGTGACATGATGAAGAGTATCTCATTGGTGTCTAGTGACGGAACAGAATGTTTTATATGCAAATCATGTAAATCTATGTGCGATTCCCATCATTTCAGTATGTCACTGTGCACAACATGTGGATCTTCAAATATTGAAAAGGTTGATACGACCCATTCTACGCAACTACTGTTCAACCATCTAAGGACTTTGAATATCAGCACAAAATTTGATATCACATGATTTACGGTCCACAAAAAAAAAAAAAGGAAAGCCACTTAAAAAGCATCTAAGATTAAAGGAAACAATAATTGTAAATGATTACCTTTACATCAAATCATTTAAAATACATATGGGACTGCTCAGCAAATGTTTTATCGAAGTCAAATGCTGTTTTTTGTGTTGTCTTCACATATTCTCTTGATACATTTGTTATTGATGAGTATCAAAAATTGTTGAAGTGTCCTCTGCATGTTATTTATGGTTCACCAAAACATACTAAGGATGTATTATTTCAACAGAGAAATACACATTTTTATTATGGTAGTGTTGATAGAGGCTCCATGCATGCAAAACTCATTATGTTGTTTTGTGAAAAGCATATTTTAGTTATTGTGTCGACAGCTAATTTTGGTGCTCAAAAGCGTTCTCAAAACGTGTTTTATCATTGTGTAGGTACGATCTCAAGATCATCAACACACGCGTCAACACGATCATCAACACACACACCACCATTCAAACAAGATTTAATGCAATTTTGTCGTGAGCTGCCATCACATATTCTCAAAAGCCTCAACAATTCTTTGACGGAAGAATTTGATATTCTTTTTCCGGATGTCATCAAGAACTACAAGTTTGATATACCAAACACCATTCATCTCATTTGGACTTCACCAAAAAGAAAATCGTCCATGAGCATGATTAAATCATATTCATTACCCACAACAGAGCTCCTGACGCTCCAGCCAACTTCGTTAGGGAGGCGACTTGATAAGCGATTTTGGAATAAAATTATCACATCCTTCTTACACAACGGAGAGACTAACAAAAAGAGAACAACAGAAATACGTGTTGTAGTACCACGACATGCTTTGACACCTTTTCAGCTACAACGTGCAAACATACCAAGTCACATTCAGACTATGATTGAATCATTAAAGTGGAAAAACAAGAAATTAAATTACAATGGATTCGACCACACTATATATGATAACTTAGCAAATGTTCCCCATTTTAAGCTGTACTATGGCAGCAATAAAAATCAGACAAAGATAGATTATTTATTCTTTTCATCGATGTCTTTCTCTCGAGGTGCATGTGGCATCGATACATCTAAAAATACAGAGCTTGGCGTCTTATATATCCCTACAACAGAGACATCCAAAAAGAAGCTTGCGTCATTGATTCCAATAACTTAGAAGTGTGTGACTTAGAAGTGTGACAGTACAAAGACTGTTTTAAAGTGAAAATTGGCGAATGGTTTCTATTCTGTGACACGTATTACAAATTTGCTCAGCGCCCCCTGAAGTGTCAGTTTCTTTTTTGAAATTGTTTTTGACAGTGCTCGGTTTTCCTTCACTGCATAAAATAGTCGAAAACTTTTTCTGTTTTCTATATGGAAACAGGTGATTGAAGTCGAAAGAATGAAAGTTATGTTCAGTACACTTCAATCCACACCTGTTACACTTACCAAGTCCACCTGTTACCATTGAAGAATATTCATCATAAAACAAAGCCTTAGGATTGCCAGTTTTAATTAGCATATTATTATGTCTGTTCACTTCAAGAATATTTTTTCTTCGTTGTTCTCGTTTTATTTCCACATTTGTAAGTTCTCTTTTTCTTTTTGATCGACGACCTGAACATTCACTTAGGGCATAAGTCAATCTTAAATGGCAGTTATGACAGCAAAAACATCTGAGTTGAGATATTTCACGCTGTAACTTTGATACAGCTTTATATGACCAGTACATAATATCACTGATTCGATGGGTTTTTAAAGTTGGTACGTGGTCACATTCAAGTTGCATAACGTTTTGGCAAAATGGACACGGTTTGGTGAGAATTTGTTTTACATCTAAATGAAACGCATGCCATAATCCTCGTGTGGTCGTTAATGAGCATTTTTGACGTGTATCTTGATATCTGCAAATCATACACTGCTTTGTGTGGCTCAGTTTCATTCGATTATCTTTTTGAAGTCGAAGTCGTTTTTTTATATAAAATTCTATTGGCAAAACTCGTCGACAATGGGTGCATGTTTTTTTAATAATAGAATTACGTAGAGTGGATAGTGCTTGATTTAAGATAGGATGAGCTTCGCATTTTTTAATAAGTTTATTAACGACAAGCTGTGCTTCTTTCAAATTATTTTTAGCAGATATACACATCCTTTTACTTTTTTTCTTTATTGATTTCATAGCCATGAGATCTGATGACAATTTCTCAGCACGAGAGATGAGTTCATATTTTAGTGCCGCTGTAAACTGGATAAAATCGTCGGTAGACGTAAGAAAACCAAGTTTATCAAAGCCTTTGTAGATATTTTTGTCTGTCATGTTCATCTGATTTGCGGATGTATCAGTTTGGATGTTTATTTTGAGATGGCTCATCGTGTCACCTCCCCCCTGCCTTTTTTTTTTATTTGTAAAATATTTATTTATTATAATTATTATACTTGCATAGAACTTATGTTGTATGTTTTTTTCATCACAATTATTTTAGCGTGTTTTCATGCGATAGACAATTTTGAATCTTCCGTTTTCACCACCAAATAATTGTAATGTGTCTTGATTTGTGTCTTGTTTTGTGTCTTGTGTTGTGGCTTGTGTTGTGGCTTGTTTTGTGTCTTGTGTTGTGGCTTGTTTGCGTCTACTTTGTAAATTGTTTGTGAAGTAGTTCATTTCAACAGGCGACAATGGTTGGTCTATTGTTACGTCAAACAAATCTGTAAATTTCATTGCATCTTCTTTGCTTAAACTTTCAATCTCTTTCAGAACTTTCTTAATTTTATGACCTTGGTACTTGGCAAATCCTAATGCACCGATACTAAATATCGCATACGCCAGAATCATTGTTTGGTTATTCGAAATGGTACGTTTCAAAAACGTTGTTCCTGATTGAATCATATTATTAGATTGTTCTGCATATTGCTTGACTTTCTTTGCAGTTTTCAGTATTAATGGATTCTCAGCTTCTTCATGTTTTTGAATTGGTATATTAAGCGTACCATCTTCATTTGTAGCATCAAATAGTTTTAACTCTTCAGATTTCAGCCGCTCTGTGTCTTGTGCATTTAAGTAAGCACGTGTTTTTTCATTCTCAATTCGTTTTGATTTTTTCATCATTTTTGTTTCACTTCTCTTCTTACTTTTTAATTCCTTTTGACGTTTACGATCTTCTCGTTCCTTTGCTCGTAAATTTTCCCTCTGTTTTGTTGATTCTTCTGAAGTGACATATGAGGCAGCAGTATCATAAAGCCAGGATCCCCAGTCTGAAGCCGTTTCAGTGACAGCATCTTTCTTGTCGGATACAGCTTCTTGTAAATTATTAAGTGTAGTATCCAGTACTGATTCTTTATAAGTTTTTGCATTGCGCACTAGCATTTTTCTTTGAATAGTACCTCTCTGTTCTCGAATTAATTTTTTATTTGTTTGTTTGTCTCTTTCTCGTGCGGCTTTTTCTCTGTCAAATTCCCCTTTCGATGTCAGCAAAGCCGCAACCGATGATGCAAGCGCAACATCTTCACTATCAACGGAATACGTTTCTCCAAGTGCTCCACTGGCATCTCCCGTTAAAGTTTTACGGGCTGTATCGACTGCTTTTATGCCTGCATATGTCGTTGCTGTATTTTCTACAAAGTTTTTTGCTCTAGCATGTATATTCTGGTGTCGTGCATTCAAAAACTCATGATTTTGTGAGGCATATTTTTTCAGTCGTTTCTTTTGAAGTGTATTGTCTCCGTCGGATAACGATTCCCGTTGTTTGATTTTACTTTTAGCCTTTTGTGTAGAGGCTTGGATTTTTGCAAGGTCACTACCGGTGGCAATCAACGATGTGGTTTCACCAAGAAGAGCAGCAAACTGTTCATTTATACTAGCGTTGTAATCAATTTTCTTCAAACCATCTGTAGACGTAATTGAATTCACCAGGTCACTATCAATAACACCAGCAAACAGGTATGCTATAAATGTAACACCGGTTGAGCATAACCATACCAATGTCTCTTGGACCCAAGACAACAGATTGAAGGACGCATAGTCTTCACCAAAATAATACACGATCAATTTTGTTACAAATATGGATCCGACATGCTGACTTGCATACGATGCCATTTCAACGTTTGTATTGAACTCATCAGCGTTCTCTTTTTGTAAATCTTCAATGAGATCAACGAAGCTCTTAGAATACTCTTTCAAAAAGGAGCTACTTTTCTTTGCCATTTTCTTACAAATAGAGAGTAACACGTTGATTTTTGACCACATAAAATTGAAAATAGAGGTGACCAACCATGTTGTGAGTCGCGACAAACCATATTTTTTGTCGATGATTTGAACACAAAAGTAGGTTGCGACACCTTGTATTATGATTGACATTGCAGATGACAGCGTACCATTGGATAAGTTATCAATCACGAAGGTTGCGATTTTGGGACCTATAGTATAAATTTTCGTTGCAAATGTTAAATAGTCTCTGTACTCCCAAAGCTTTTTCATCACCCACACAGCTGCCTTCGCACCTACAGTTGCGATTTGCTGTGCTCTATACAAAGCAGCGCGTTTCCATGTTTTGAGGGGTTTCACGAGCTCCCGCAGTTTTTTCATCTGTTTGACTGCGTCATCAATCAACGGTTTCGAATCTTGCATCAATTTTTTTCGATTCATACATCTCACCAATTCATAAGCGGTCAAATTCTGTGCATTTCCTTTCGCACATTGACCAATGAATGTCATATACTTTTGAACAGCCTTGTGTACTTTATTAGCTTGTGTTGCCATTTTCTTAGCTTCTGTAATTGATGCAATACGCTGCATATATTGAGATAAATTATCAAGGGCCTTTTGATGATTTGTGATAAGTGTGTCAGCTTGTGATTGCAGAAGCTTGAGGGCTTCATCCTCTTCTTTACGGTACTGTTTATTGTATGATGTGACTGTCATATGCTTCGGCGGCCTGTCACACATGCCTTGTCGATTAACAATTTCCCCCCTTTTGCATGCTAGTCTGTCTTTTGATATACGGTGAGCTCGATATGGTTGTAATCCGCCTGAAAACAATATAACATTTGATTTGGTTATTATTCCCTTTGAACGTCGAAACCGTCTTAACGCCCCTGAGCCATATTGCCTGCGCTGGTTAATGCGTCGTCTACGAAGCATTATTTTAATTTGATTTTGTAACTTTTTTTTATTTTTTTTTTTACTTTTTTATAGTTAATTTTTTTTATATTTTTTTTTATACCTTTTTTTATGCCTTTTTTAACCCTTTTTTATACATTTGTTTAATATTTATTCATGATTTTAATTTATTTTATAATAAATAATTAATTTAATTAATTTCAATTTATTTTAATTTCAATTTATTTGAATTTTAATTTTTTTAAAAAAAGGTTAAAATACCTTAGCGAAGAGTGAACTTTTTCTTGAAATCCTTGATAGAGGCATTTAAAGTTGGTTTGTTCCAAAGAATATGTCGGCTCAAGGAACCGGCGCTGGTAAAGTCCATCCATTTTTCATTTTTGTTATGACGCCGAAGATAATTTTGTTTTCGCTTCAACGATTGATGCAGTGTGTAATCTTCATAACGTTGATCACCAAAGTGAGTACGTTTGATGATTTTCTTCCGACCACGATTGTTGTAGCAATAAAATAATGCTGTAAATTTTTTTGGGTAAGGTCCACGTACAAATTCTACGTGAAGTGGACCTACGTCACAGCGTTTGCGTCCTCCAACAAGAGTGTCACGTAAAAGTTTTGGTTTAGCATACTTATGGAATATAAACGCGTCAACGCGACGCGCTGGCCCACCCATTATGACAGAGTGAAGACGGGCATAGGACCAACTTTGTGGATTGGTATTCGGTCGACTACCACTGTTTGCATAAGCAGCATGGCCCCTCTTTAAAATCATATCAATACCACGTTGATGCATTAAATGTTGTCGAATATAAGTAAGATCAGCATCGGCTCCATATTTGCGGTGAAAACGTTGAGTCCATCGACTTCCGCGATGGGGTACATTGGTTTTTGGTCGAGGGTTCAATGAGTGAGAAAGAATGGACTTGAGTTGCTTTTTATAATCACGTGGTGATAAAGTACGAGGTAGATATTTTGTTTTGATGCTTGGGCTACGTGGTTGCTTGCGCGATTGCTTGCGCGATTGCTTGCGCGATTGCTTGCGCGATTGCTTGTGTTTTTGATTCTTCATACGACTGAAACGCTGTTTGCCACCAATCATGCTTGAGCCGCGTGAGCTGCGCCTCAATTGTCGTGGAGATCTTGAGCGACGTGAGTGTCGTACTCGTCGTACTCGACGTGAGTGTCTTGAACGTTTTGGCATCAGCAATCTCTTTTTTAAAAATTTGTTTTTATATAAAAAAAAATTTACTCAAGTTCACAGTGTTATTGTGAAGTGATAGAAAAATGTCATGCTTTTGGAATGGATTGAGGACGAAAATTGATGGTCTTCAATTCTGTCGAACTCCAAATGAAGTCCTAAAATATTTAAAAGAGTATAACAAGCTTACCACCAATGTATCCTGGCAAGGTCAACATTTGTCGAAACAGCAACTACTCGATAATTATATATCAATAGAGAAATACGACAAAAAAAATGTGCCACATGGACATCTCACGGCAGCACTTGATCCATTTTTGTTACTTGTGTGTGAATTATTCATATGCCGCATTGAGTTTCAATTTGTTGATACAAAAATTGTCTATGAATATAAGTTTCCAAACAACAACAAACCCACTCATCCACTTGCTATTTATAGTTTTACAGCAACAACTTCTCACTTTTCTTAATTATTAAAAAACAAACGGCACAATAATAAAATAGAAACGTACATACAAAAAAACCAAATCTATATACATAAATTATAGTTTATACATATGACACCATACCAACAATTGCTTGTCTGTGCCCTTGCAGTTTTGATTATTGCAGGAAGTACCTTAGTCGGCATTGGGGCGTTTCTAAAAAATCAAGCTGCAAATGAAATTTCACAATCCGCAAGTGATATCAATATTTTTGTTTATTCAAACGAGAGCACAACATCACAAGCGTGTTATATATCTGGAGGTGTTTTGCTAGGCTTAGTTGTTATTCCTTTTGCTTTACTGGTATTAGACTTCAAAACCAAATAACATGTGTTTAGTATATGTCTATGACACCACTTTTGATCATCCTTAAAGGGAGTTGCCATGCCATGAACAACACACTGACATATTGGTAGTCCAAGATTCAATTTTGTTTTGCGGACAACGTTTGGCATTGAGTTATATTAAAAATTATAAATCTTGAACTTTTTATTGTCAAAATTAAAAAAAAAATCATTTTAAAAGGTATAAGGGTACAAGGGAGAGACTACTTCATATAAAAAAAATGTCTCGTAATTCAAACATGATATCACAAAATATCAATGTAATAAAAGATATTTTTAATATTAGTGACAGTGAAAGTGACAAATGGAGTAATACAAACAGTACGGCAACAAGTATAAATGATGGATTCAGTTCACAGCAAATACTTTTACTAGAACCAGAGTTTGAAGAGAAAGGCATTCATAACTGTCCACAACTGTTTAGACAACAATTTCCTACGTATGATGATTTTAAAAAATTAGTGACGCAACCGATATCGGTCAATGAAATTGTGAGAATGGCGAATTTGGAGCAACATGATGCGCAGACAAATGAAGCAACAGAAGAGTGGCTTACAGCACGTAAAATTTTGAACGTTGTTCAACGTATATCGGGCTCCACTTTTGGTGGCATCGTCGGCATGAATAAGTACTGCTCATCACAAAAATCCTTAATGAACTACCTATGGCCAAGCTTCACTGGTAATCAAATGACAGCGTATGGAAATCACCACGAGGACGACTGTGAAGCTGCTTTTGATTTGTACAATCAACAACGAGTCAAAAACAAAGAAATAGATTGTAATAACTTTGTGCTTGTTGATTTCAAAATCAGTCATTTTGGTATTATTCTTGACGCACTTAAACCGCATCTTGGTTATTCTCCAGACGGGATGCTTACTGAATTTTGGAGACACAACAACGGAAGAACCAAGGTTGTGTACAAACTAACCGAGTACAAATGTCCTTGGTCACGACGAAAATTCAAACTACAAGATCTCACAAAAAAAATTGATGACTTGTATCCGCAGAACTGCATCAAACATACTAATCTAGTTTTGCCCGTACCAGAGTCATATTATTGTCAAATGCAACTTGGAATGACGATGTTTCAACAGTACTTGACCAGATCTGAAGCCATTAATACCAAACATACTACTATAGAAAAAGATACTATAGATTGTGATGCTGTAGATTGTGATACTACTTACTGCGCAGAATGTATGTTTGTGGTGTGGGCACCACCGGAAACCACAACATCAGCAATAAAGATTTTTCCCAATCGACAGAAGAATGCAATATTCGTATCATCAAAACTAGGCACGATTGAAATAACTAAAGTCTCGTACAATAAAGAATTTGCGAGTAAAATGTTAAAAACTGCTACACAGTGGTGGTCACATGAGTACCTGCCTTTGGCGTATGAAAAGGGATGTGGTCTGCTGCAAACAAACGAGATTTCAACGACGAAAAATATAATTGATATTCTTTTGTAATCTAGTGATCTATTTTATGAATAAATAAAATATTTGTTTAAAGAGCATGTTAAAAATTGTTGGTTGCAAGCGATTGTAAATGGCTGATAGCTGTTTCTTGATCTAGTAATTCACTTGGTGAAACACTTCGTGAGGATCGGCCATCGTTTGAATCACTGATAAACCCACGAGCTGTCGGTTCGTCAGATGAATGACGGTCTGATGCATACGAGCTGTCCAAATATGTAGATTGATCAATTCGACTGCTCTGTGACGGAACATGTGACGGAGCAAATGATGCAGCCTGTGAGGCACCCTCAGCATACGATGGAGCATATGAAGCACCCTCAGCATAAGTATCCTGTGAGGCACCCTCAGCATACGATTGAGCAGCTCTTGATGTGTTTTGTGAACCTCCTTTAAGCTTAGAGTCATCAAATCTGTCTGATATTGCACTATCCACATCACTGTAAATATCAGACGTTTCTAATTTTGAACTGTTTTCTGCAGTTGGTGACAAAAGTTCACCTGTCTGAGTTTCGATTGTTGTACCATCATACAACCCGCCTTGTAGATTGCTTGTAATTTGTGAAAATTCGCTTTGGTTGTTCATTGACACAATACTACTCAATCCATCATCATCATTATGAGAACCTCCTGTGATTGAACTGAGATCGATGTTAGATGCGCGTGTGACAGTTGATGGTGTATCAAAATATTGTGAATAAGAAGTTGACATATTTCCTGTTGAAGAAGCCATTGAATCAAATTCGTTGCTTTTATTCAAATAAATATTATTTGATTGAGAGTTTGTGTGTTGAGTTTTCAATTGCTTTGACATGTTTTCAACGCGTTTGTACAATGCAGGTGGCAGTATCGTTTTCAAATATGAAAGGTTCATCAGTTGACATTTTTGATGCTTGAACTCTTTTAATGTTTGTTGACTCATTAAGCGACAATGACGAGTACTTTTTCCAAATTGTAGTCGTTTGTTGTAAGACCCTGTCATGTGATGCCTCAAACCAATTGCATGTCCTAATTCGTGGAGCATGACATATATCTTGTACATGAATCGATTGGTAAAATGGTTGGTACAACCGTTGACATTGTTCCAGTTTTCGAAATTCAAATAAATATAACGAGGCCTGCTTCCCATACAGGTTACCGAAAATCCTCTTAGCTCCTCGACCTCTGTGCGTGATGTTTTGATATGTTTGTTCGAAACCATGTGTTCTAACATAAGGTCTGTTGAAAGCAATTCAATGTGGATATGATTTTTTGTAGTGTGAAATAGGCCTTCCCGAAACACACAGTGAGGAAAGAAGTATGGTCCTAATTCATTGATAATAAATCTGATACAAGATTTGTCATGTGATTTGATATCCTGTGACAACGAATAGGTTACGTTGTTAAACGTGGAATCAAGCAAATCTTCTGCACCACCCAAAAATTCTTTTGTCGGTATATATATCATTGGGAATGTCGTCCAATCGTGTGGTATCAGTAGGTCATTAGTCTTTTCAAAGGCCTTTGCTTGCTGAATTGAGTCAGCTTGAAGTTTCACAAATGGGATGCTTTTAGTTTTCAAAAAGTTTATTGCTTTTTCACAGTACGGACATGGAAACGTTGATGAAATAACATACCACGGAGGAGGAGTAGTCATGATGAAAAAGAGCTATCGTTATCTGTTTACTATGCACTGTGCACTGTGTTTTATGCTCTGTAATTTTAGGCTCTCAGCTTTGTGCTGTGTATTTTTTTGTAAATTAAAAAAAAAAAACTTGTCACTGTGTCACTGTGACACTGAATTTATTGTGTTAAATATAATAATTGTTTGTGTGTAAGGTGTGTGTGTGTGTGTGTGTGTCTAATTTTTCATTGATGTCAGAGCACTGGGACCTTGTATGGCAAACGCCGGCCTGTAGTCTACATTTTAATTCTCAAAAAGCAACACTTGTTTTCAAAATTTATGATATCCAATCACAGACAAATGATGATATCATAAAACCATTAAAGATTATCCAAAATATCGTAAAAAAAATACAAGGTGCAAATGATGCTGTAGTGCTCGTTGATCTGAGACACGCTAAAGGGTTTAAGTTCACAATGTTATGGCCAATTGTACAATGGATAAAAGAATCTCGGGACATTTTTTCAAAGCACCTGGACTGCACATATATTGTTACAGGTAGTAATTCTGTGTGGGTCACTATTTTTAACTCTTTAATGATGATGGTAAAAACTTCTCGACCTGTCCATATAGCATCGTTTGAAATGACATCTAAAGAACATCAATTGATAATTAACTCAGTACCTTGATCTTGAACGCCTAGATTTTCTTCGTCCTGTATTTTTTAAACCACCTCTTACTCGTCTTGATTTCAGTTGTCTAGATCCTCTTGTTCCTCTTCTACCTCTTGCTCGTCTTGTACCTCTTGCTCGTCTTGTACCTCTTGCTCGTCTTGTACCTCTTGCTCGTCTTGTACCTGCGTGTAAAGCCAATTTTTTATTTAAAGCTCTTAGATATTGCAAATCCTTTTTGGACAATTTTTTGAATGATTCTATACGATCTATTTTACTTTGTTTGCGACGTTTTGAATGACCACCTTTTAATTTTGAACGACGTGAACGCGAACGAGGACGTGAACGCGAACGATGACGAGAACGTCGAGAACGACCACGACGAGTGTCATCACGGTGGGGTTTTGATTTTAGTGAATTCAGTGCCTTCGGACGCAAAGCTTTCATCATATTGATATTAAATTGACTATCTTCAAGGAGTCCATCGTTTTTTGTATGAATGTTTGTGGAGTAGTGATAATCACCACCGCCAAGTGACTGTAGCAAATCACACGCCTGGTTATAATTGTTAATAGTGGTTTTAGATGTTAAGTGGCTCATTTAATTGTTTTTTTTAAATACTATGTTATTACTATATAATAATTTTAAAAGTATAATGAATCAATGTTTTATATGAATTATTATTTTCGATTAATATTGTTTTTAATTAGAGTTTTTAATTAGATGCAAAATTAATTATTTGCGATTATTTGTAATAGCCTGATTCAAATATCGTCGAAATTATTTTCGACACTATCATATGTGTATCTGTGTATGTGTGTGTGATGGAGTGAGTGTAGGAGTGTAGGAGTGATGGGTCACTGATAACGACTCACTGAGTGACTAGATTATGCCTACGACGACTGAGTCAGACAGTACGTGAGTCAGACAAGTAGTCAGTCAGACAAGTAGTCAGTCAAAGGGTCAGACAAAGGGTCAGACAAAGGGCCGTAAAGTTGTAACAAATATAATAAAGCAGTGTTATTTTTATTTATTCTTGTATTGTTTGTCATTTTTTTCTAAATAAACAACGATGACAATAGTGCAAAACCATAAAGGTAAAATTTGTCGCAAGTGTCAACGATTTCTTGATGTCAACCACTACCACAAACACAAGGATGGATTCCTCGCCCGAAGATCACAGTGCAAGCAGTGTCGATCACATAAAAGAAAAATTATGTATCAACAAAACAAAAAAAAAACAAACCCAAACCCAAAACCAAACCCAAACCCAAACCCAAACCCAAAACCGAACCCAAAACCAAGAGCAAGCGATTGTCCTAATAACAGAAAAGTCAAAAGGCCAAAAGGAATCAAACCAGCCTGTGTGGTGGCTATGCAAGGGCTGAAAGCACTTTGCAATTATAAACCCCCCAACAGAAAATAAATAAAAATGATAAAAATGATAAATGACGTACTTTTTTTTTTCAAACGTGTAAACGCGTATGATTAATGATCAAATCAATGGTTACATAATAGTTTTAATTATTACTACTATTACTACTATTATTATTATTACTACTGTTACTAGTGTTACTACTATTACTACTATTACTACTGTTACAAGTTATGGATGTTCATGTGGGTGATGGTATTGTTACGAACCGCACATAAGACATTCCTTGTCTGCTTGGGGGTGGGTCTGTGCATCGTGTACTGTCTGTGTGGTGGTCTGTGTGGTGGTTATTGATTCAATACCGAGTGAGAACTTCCTCTGCTCAATAATGGGCCTTCGTTTGACATAATAACACAACGTTTTCAATGACTGTTTGTAACCATACATAATGCATGACGTGAGTGTGTTTTTGGTTGGCTTGGCAAAGAAAAGATTCAAGGACATACTCTGATCAGTGAAGAGGTTCCTATCTGCGGCCATGTCAATGTAAGGCTTTTGTTTGGTTTCAAATGCTGTTGTGAAGACTGCTTTTTCAGGATCTAAGAGTTGTTGTATATTTGCGACGCTACCATTGTCCAGTAACAATTGATTGATAGTCTTTTTGTTCATAAGCCCTTTCATTTCAAGGAGACGTTGGAGGTATTTATTAAACACAATGAAGTTGCCAATTTTTAGGCTCCTTTCATACAAATTACTGTACAAAGGTTCAAAACTTTCACTGACACTTCCAAGCAATTGTGAGGTACTTGCAGTGGGTGGGTAGCCAATCAACAAACTGTTTCTGAGACCATGCAATTTCATTTGGTCTTTGAGCCCTTGCCAGTCAAGATTGCGTCCATACATCTTCATTTTATGAATTGACCCTTTGATATAGTCAAATTGTAAAATGTTTTCTTTGTGTTGTCTACTATTAAAATACAAGGGATAGGGGTCATCAATTTTTGCGAGGTCAATACTGGCATGTACGGCGTGGTAATACATCGCCTCACTTATCTGAAAATTTAATTTCCTTGCTTCAATGCTATTGAAAGGAATATTTAATTTCATAAACAGATCAGAAAGACCTTGAACCCCAAGCGACAAGGGTCTCAGCAAAGAATTGGAGCGGGCAGTTGAAGCTTCTGGTGTTTCAGTAATATCTATTGTATGATCGAGGGTTTTTGTGGCGTGATACACCACATAGGCAAACTGTTCAAAATCAAAACTCATGTTCCCGTTCTCATCATTCTTTACGAAAGTATCAAGCTTGATTGTGGCGAGGTTACAGCAGCTCGAAAGATGGCCATAGGATGAATCTCCAGCGTACTGTATTATCTCACTACACAAGTTGCTTTGCAATAACGGTTTACCATCAATAAGGCCAGATTGAGGTGAATGTTGCATCGCGCTTTTTGACAAAATATATGGTGAGCCTGTTTCGATTAAAGACTTCATGATGCTTTCCCAGATAACATGAGTTTTGACTTTGATGCCGTTGTACTTATCTGCGTGCAACTCGTACTCTAAATATTTGTCAGTAAATGCTGGGCCATAGAGCTCAATGAGAATAGGGGTATCTTTTGGACAAAATAATGTAAAATATGAGTTTGGTTCTTGGAGGCGAGTCATGAATATGTCATTGACCACCACTGCGGTGAATAGGTCAAAACATGTGGTTTTTGGATCACCTACATTAAGGCGAATTTGAGCGAAGTCCATGATATCCTTATGCCATACTTGTAAAAAGCAAGCTGCACTACCACGACGCCGTCCTTGCTGCGACACATAGTTGGTCATTTGCTCTATCTGTGGACACAAGGCCGCGATGCCTGATGATTTTCCTCCTCCATAAATATTGCTGCCTTTTGCTCGAACTTTTTGCAAGGATATACCAAGACCCCCACCATGCTTACTTGCTTGGGCCCCTCGTTTGAGTGTATCATAAATAGCATCGATTGAATCACCACACTCCAAGAGAAAACAAGAAGACAACTGCTGTTTTTTAGATGAGGCACTGTTAAAAAGCGTGGGGCTCGCATGGGTGTAGTATTTTTGCATCAGCAAATAATAAGTCTCTGAGACATCAGATAATTCTTTGGACTTTGTAACCGTATATGCTTCACGCAACAGCATATGTTCATACGATTCGCCAGGTAAGTTTGTGGTAATGTTTTTTAGGCAGTATGTATGAATGCAAGTCATGGCTGCGAAATGATTCATCAAATTACCAGACCTCTGTTCGAGTTCCAGTCCTTTATAAATCATAACGTCTAGCGACCACACATTGTCAGATACCCATTGTTTATATGCTGCAGTGACTGGTAATTGGCCAACAATTTGCTCTAAAGTATCCGGTAATTGTCGTCGTATAATTTCAAACCGAAGTTGTCCAGCCAAGGTGAAGCATCTATTACAAACTTCCTGCAATAGAAGCGTGATGACATCCTCCAGATAATGGGTCACTGACGGCGACGCAGATAGTTTAAAGGAACCGAGCTCTTGATATATTTTATTTAATATGACGTCAGGAACATGTTGATTACTTAAACGTAATTTTTCATTGATTTTATCTATTAATAACATAATATAAATATAAACTATTTTTAAATATTTTTTATATTTTAAATATTTTAAATATTTAGAATAAAATATCAAAATACTTTAATTTATTATAAATGGGTATATGGGTATCTTCTTTTTAGTTTTATATAGTTTTATATAGTTTTATATAGTTTTATATAGTTTTTTGAATTATACGATAATATAATTTAACAACATAAAAAAGGGAAAATGAACTCAAATCTTACTGTACATATATAATTATAAATATATGTGTGTTTGTGTGTGTATCGGTGTGTGTTGTGTGTGTGAATATGAAAGGTAGTGCAACACAGTTCTAGTGCGTTTGGATAACTACTTCATGCATTTTCAAAGGAGTGATATAAACACAAAAAATATATTAATATAAAAAATAGAAAAATAGATTAAGTTATTATCAAAACATAACTACATATCTGAATATCTACATATCTGAATAAAATATAAAAAAAGAGACCCATCTATTAGAAGTGTAACAGCATGGATCAATCAGTCAGCGACGTGCTCAGAAAATTTACGAAAGGCCGCATTCATAATGTCCGACCCCCACCCCTTCCGTCTGTGTCTTTGAATGCAGCCACCTTTAATGACCTCGATTCTTCGGTCAGTAATATGACTTTTAAAGCACGTAATGTAGCGAGAGATAGTCTGTTGCCCCCATTTCAATCCTCGACAAATAAAAGTACAACAGCCGTTTCAAATGCACAGGCCATTGAAGGTGGTGTTATGACTACTTTGAAAAAAAAGGTTGAAAGCTTTTTTACACCTAAAACCATCCTTATTATTGTTGTTGTTGTCGTTGCTGCAGTTGCTGGAGGATATTTCTACTATCAATACAGAAAAAAACAAAATGATATAAAGAATAAATTAATTAACCAAGAACAGCACCTCTTTCAACAGGCTGTAGATCGAGCAACAAAGAAAACACTCGAGAGAAAAACAATAAACCTAACCAGCCAGACACAGACTGACTTAGCTGCTGATATAGAAAACCAACTGGATGCACAGCAAAAACCCAAGCAGTCAAATAAAACGACTGCAACATCCACCGACCCGGAAGTAGATAAACAGGATAGTCACAATACATCCAGTGTTATTACCACTACCAACAACACGCAAAAGACATCTCACGGTGAAAGACCAACTAAATTACAATCAATAACGTCATCCTCACAACAAAAAGATGATAATTTTACAGCAATTGAGGATATTGTTTAGTTAATGTATCTGGTGTATTTGATGTATCTGATGTATCTCTAATGTATCTAAATTATTTAAGACACCTCTCAAAGGAAGCCTGCTTCAGTTTTGTTTGCGTGTATTAAGGTGCTGATGATCAATCACTTTTGACAATTTAACATCTCACAATATAGAACAAGGAAAACATCAAAAAAAAGTGCATCCGATTCTAAGACATTCTAATTATTTGCTGCTTTATCCATGCAGTCACCATACAATCAGCATCTACTTTTGCCAAAACATATATGGTTTCAGATAGGCCTCTGTCTGCCAGCTTTGTATCGGCACAATCTTTGCAGAACGACACGCATGTTCAACCCTTTGACCAACGGACTTTTCAAACATTTTCGCTACCTTTTACGAAATGACCAAGTGTATCAAATCATTAGAAAACAAGAATTACAAGTAATACAAAGAAGCCGCTTACATTTTAGAGTGAGTCCTGAGCTTTATTTTGCGACTCCACTTACGTTGTTTCTGGATTTTATAGAATCAGGTGAGGACTGGCAATCTGAAGTGAATACATTATACATTAGACTAGGGCCATGCTTACCTCTTGTACAATTTCTTATGGCTATTGGTATACTTGGCGTTTACAAACAAGCAAGACTTTTTGGATACCCCAACTTAACATTGATTTGTTCAAGATTATTTGACAATCCCTGTTTCCTCGACGATAATATACGATTGCTCCGACAATTTGATTATTTTTTCATTTTTAAAGTATATGATCATATAACACAGATGTTGGACCTATATAAGACGAGTCATTTCAAAGAAGCTGTTTATCATATAAGACAATTACTGAAAGAATCTCAGTAGCTTGGTATAAACAAATTTTAATATAATTATATAATTATATAATGATATAAAAATATAAAAATCTTATTGATAATGAAGTTGTTATTTTATACATACACATAGCCATACATATACCCATACCCATACATATACCCATACCCATACCCATACCCATACCCATACCCATACACATACACATATTATCAATCACATAATAACAATCATAGGCGGTAAGGCGGTCAAGATTTTGGTGCCCCACCACCACCACCCATTTCCAGTTCTGATGCACGCACGATTCGTCGCATCAATGCATGTCCTACATTCAACCATCGTGGGTGCATGTCAGCAACTACAATAGCTCTTTCTGTCCATGAATTCATGCTCTGCAATCGATCTGGTGGCATTTGAAATTCTTCAGACATTTCAAAAAGAATGGGGTTGTTTGTTTTCATGCTCTGCAATCGATCTGGTGGCATTTGAAATTCTTCAGACATTTCAAAAAGAATGGGATTGTTTGTTTGGGGGCAAGGTTGTGAATGTTCCATAGTGTATTGAAGCTGTAGAAAACTGACTGTTTTGTAGTACAAGTATACAGGTGTTGACTGAATAGGACCCAAAATTGTTAAAAAAACATTATAGGATTGTTACTACGTACAAATTCCTCCCTTCGCTTTGTTTTTTATTTTCTGTCTCTTTGTCTCTTCCTATCTTGTTTGATGTTGTTCGTTGTCTCTTATGTAGCGTTTTCCTTGTCTGATACTCTTTATTAATTTAATTCTCCGGCCAACGCTTGATTGGATCTAGAATAATTTCGACTACTGCAGGTAGTAATAATGTAGTATTAATGTAATAATAATAATTCACATGTCATTCGTGGTATCATTTTTTCTTGGTTGTTCAAATTTTTTTTTAATGGCTGTAGTAGACGTATTTTAAAAAAAACAAAATCTGGCCCACATTCATGAACGAGACTCACAAAAATTAACAAACAAATCATAAATGGTTTGTGATGTGTATGTGGTACGTGTTTAGTAACAAAACGTTTCAAATTTTAATTAAGAAGAAGTGAAAGTCAGATTAGATTACCGGTGATGGTGACACCGTAAACTTTCATGGCGGGTACACATGCAACAGCGTGTCCCATCTCTTTTTTTGCCTTTGCATCGTATAGATGAGTGTCTGGAACAACGTCGTTTGCACGACCGAGACGCTTTAACTCTTGATTTGTAGTACTTAAGATTCTTGTCTCGTTGAGCTTTGTTTCGTGGACCATTCCACCATGCATTGCACCCACTTTGCATTATTTTTGCTGTTTTGGGCTCAAGCATTGCTTCTTGGTAATAGACAGATTGTCTGTTACGTCTTATAATACCTTGCAAAGCTGATTTTTCAGGATGTCCATCAAGTTCCATAAACAAATGGCCGACGATCGATTTTCTTAGACTCTTTTTCAGATCATTTAGTATCGATGGAGTGTATTTTAAATTTTCACCGAGATTAAGACATATAACATTTGTTTTGTGCACGGTTTGACTTATCATCTTCAACAGCAATTGCTGGTTATCTTCATGAACAACTGTACCCGTTAAAATTAACACTCGCAATGTTTTACATCGTTGTATGCCATACATAAACAAAATCAATTCATTTCGATTCATATTCCTAGGTGGTGAAATAACGTTGTGTTGGATCGACTTTGGCCATCCTGCGTGTCGACCAACGCATATTATGTCGTCTTGTAACAAGCGGAGCACTTTCTCTCTCACTTCTGCTCTAATCCTTTTTTTTCGTGTTGTTTTGTTACGACTCAGCGGTCTGGACGAACGAATTTGAGCAGCTCGAAATATACGTGGCATGATTATATATGCAGAAGGTTTTTAATAAATGATAATAAAAAACAAAAAAATACTTTATAGTTCATAATTTATATTTAATAATTAGTACTTGAGTATTGTTAGTATTGTGAATATTATGAATAAACAAAAAATAATTATAACCGTTTGCTGTGTTGTTGTATGCGTTATTATATTATCTATTGTTCTTGGTGTACTGTTGACTCAAACGGATGATTGTAATATTGCAAGTGCGATTACCGTGACATCAATCACCGATGAAACGGGAAATAACAAAAACTCAAAGTTTGTTAGCACATATTATCGCTTGAGTGAAGATGCAATTCCAGCTTTTGGACAGTCCTGGGTTGAAAATGAAACTATCCAATATGTGTGGCAAAAAGAGGATGAATCTAATTATTATATTGTATGCTCAAATGATCAGTCGTTAGGAAATATTATAAGGCTTTGCTCATTAACGAACCACGCTGCAAACAGTGATCGGTTTAATGATTCTTGTATTGTATCAAATCCTGTCGCTTACACAGGCGAATGGAAGAACGAAAATTCGGGTGATAGAATCATTGAGTGGGAAGCTTCTTATGATTAATTTATGAGACAAGTTCACGTAAAGGTAGTCCTGTCAGTTAGTGTCGACGCGTGCTTCGACGACGTGATTTTTTTCTGTTATTGCGTCTACTCTTTCTACGACCACGGTTGGACTGTCTACCACCACGAATAGAATGTCTTCGGTGACGACTACGCCCACGCCCACGGACTGATTTGCGTCTGCCTTGTCGCTGACGATGGCTCTGTTTTCGTCGAGAACTTTTTCTCCCTCCACGAACAGTATGAATTTGTTTATGTGAAAATACTCTTCCTCGACGACCAAGCCGAGGAGCTGCACCACGACGATGTTTTTTTCGTACCCTATAACATCTAAACATTACACCTTCATCATCAGCATATTCAGCATGATTTTCTTTTTGTTTTTCTTCTATGATCTCCTCATCATAATCCATGATAAAATAATAGTTATAAATATATTGTTTATTTTTTAAGAAAAGGAATTTAAAATGTTAAGTGTTTTTTCATTGACAAAAAAAATACGTAATAAAACAGATACAGATATATAGATATATTAATAACAATATATTTAAATCCAATACTATAATGTATTTAATTATATTATTAATATTATTGTAACTATTAAAAAAATATTTTTAAAACAAAACTATTTGAATAAAAAACCTTGTAAAAGTATGAAAATTGATTGGCAGCAGCTTGGTTTACAATCGTTGACAGCCGTCTTCATTCTTGGATGTATGGCCTGTTACCTTTCGTCAAGTATCTTTGGTATTGAAGTCCTTGATGGTGAATGTTCCTTACAAGATACTGAGGGTACCGATGGTGGGGACCTCAATGCAACAAACAAGATTTTTTATCAAATAACAATCGGTATAGGATGTGCACCACTTATACTTTTAGTCATGTATTTGTTTATGAAATACGGATGTGCAGGTAACAATATGACGTTTGCAGGTATAATCTCGGTTCTAATATGTGGCATGTGTTTGGGGGTATCCTACACAGATGACATGACAGTCAGATATGGCATGATTGGGTTGGTTAGTGGGATTGTCATTCTTGCAGGCACCATGGGCACCAACCAACCAACTAATTGGAAGATGTATATGCAGCGACTTTCCGCTGTAGGCGTTGTTTTATTTTCCGGTACAATAGCAACTTCTAGCCTTGGTATACAGAAATTCAATGACTGTCAATCTGAAAGGGGATGTGTCGAAGACAATAATGGAGACATTTCACTTTGCGACTCTACTTGTGACGACCCACCTCAATCAGTACCGTGCTCTCCCTGTAAAGCATGTGATATAAATACGAATGTCGTAGATAAATTGTGGGCCGTTAATGCAACTTCTATTACAATGCTTGTATTATGTATATGTGGTATTATAGCTTCAATAGTTGCATAATTAAATATTATAGTCTGGTACCATGCTTACAAAATTCAAAACATAAGCAACGACCAAACAAATGAACCAAAATAATATGTCACCAGCTAAAGTAAAAATGTATCCTTTTTGTCTATGATATATAACTGAACCAATAAATAAAAGCAAAATTGATATAGGAATAAGTGCTACACCTGAAATCTTAGCATACTGATGTAATTTTTCATTAGAAACCATTGTGACTATGCAGCTACAAGGGTAATTTTAAATAGTCAGTTTTTTCTATACTGTCAAAAATAATCGAAAATATTATATATTTATATTATGTATTGATAGGCAAATTATTCAAATTTAAATAGGCCCTATTCGACAGGTGAAAAGGGCCGGAAAATTATATTCTGCACCAAGTATAAGAACCAATAAAAATAACCTACAAAATTCACCAACACAATTCATTGACCAATCAAAACAATTGATATTTGG
>MDTC01013401.1_pt1 | contig 27343 bp, 42 predicted proteins | sample 811181 | NCBI WGS metagenome assembly MDTC01 (sample SAMN05326644, study PRJNA326480) | marine metagenome | isolation source: seawater | place: Pacific Ocean: North | collected 2011
AAATTAGTAAGGGAAAAATAGATAAAGATATTATAGATTCTTCTTTAAAAGTAATACACAGCATGAAAGATTCTATGACTTCAAAAGATTGGAATTGTGATATACGTACTTCAAATAATCTTACTTACAGTATTTTAAATGTTAAAGGTTTATTACCATTGAAATTTAAAATTTACGAAATTATACATTCTCACATGTTGAATTATGATAAATTTTTTGACGGAATGATAAATGGTTCTTGGGTAAATATTTATGAAAAAGATTTTTATCAAGAGTTTCATAATCATAAAGATTCAGTTGCTAAGTGCTTCTCGGGAGTAGCTTATCTTACACCTTTGGCAAGTCCCATAGTATTTGGTATAGACGAAAGTATGGAGATTAAACCTGAAGAGGGAGATGTATTAGTTTTTGAAGATGATCTATTACATAGAGTTTTGCCAAATAAAAGTGATGAATTAAGAATAAGTCTAGCCTTTAATTATCAAAAGTTAATACTATGGGATGGGATTAAAGAACAACAATAAACCTGTTGATTTCCTGGTTTTTCGTATATAAAACTATAGTATGGCAAAGATTGTAGATGAGCCTAAGGTTTTGCGTTATGACGTACTTCCTAATGGCATGGAAATTCCTGTTTATAGTGCAAAAGTAGAGACTACTGTCACTAATACTAAAACTGGTCAAGAGTATAGTACACACGAGGAATGTCAGGCAGATATTGATAATCCAAGTACAGAAACAACAGAAGCAGATATTAGAAGAGATGTTCATGTAACAGCTCCTAATGTATTCGCTGGGGCTTATATGCCTCCTGAGGAATAAAAAATGCAACAACAAAAAGAGTACCCACAAATTTACGAATTAGGTCTCGGGTCACTGATTGGAGATTTTTTTGAAAATGTTAAAGATGTGGTGGGAGATGTTGCAAAAAAAGTTGCTCCCATAGCTCCTTTTCTTTTACCTTTTCTTCCTGGTGGACTCCCAGCTCAACTTGCTATTGGCGCTGGTCTCAATTTAGCTGCAGGTCAAAAACCAGTTGATGTTGCAAAAAATTTAGCAATACAAACTGCTCTTACAGGAATTACTGGAGGCTTTAATAAAAAAGCTCCTAAGATAGGTACTACTGCTAAAGGAGAGGGATCTATGCCTTTTCTTAGTCAAGATTTAGGTGCAGAAGGTATTGGAGGAGTTGTACCTGAAAAAAGTTTTTTTGGTAATTTTAAAGATTCAACAGTTGACTTTTTTACTGATGGTATGGGCGCAAGATTAAATCCAGGTAGTGATGCATCAAAATTCAACCCTAAATATCAAGCTCTCTTAGATGCGGGAGCAACAGATCTTGATCTATTGAAGATGGGAATAAATCCTGAAAGAAGTTTCTTAGGAAAATACGGTCCTTTAATGGCCGCGGCTGGTGTCGCTAGCTTACCTTTTTTAACTAAAACTCCTGACATGCCTGAAGAAGAAGAATACAATTATGTTCCTAACGAATATTACTATGGTAATGAATTAGCTTATCAACTACCTGACATTGTAGGTCCTCAAGGATACATTCCTGACTTAGCAATGGCCGCGGACGGTGGAGAGATAAATGGATTTGCTGCTGGAAGTGGTTCTAAGATAGAACATTCTGACGGTAAAGTAAGAGAACATCCTAGACGAATTGGTGAAATATCAGGAGCTGGAACTGGAACTTCAGATGATATTCCAGCAATGTTAAGTGATGGTGAATTTGTAATGACTGCTCAATCTGTTAGAAATGCGGGTGGCGGATCGCGAAAAGAAGGAGCAAAAAAAATGTATCAAATGATGAAAAGTTTAGAAAAAGGTGGTAGCTTAGTATAATGGTAGATTATGTAGAACAAATTACGAGAGAAGCACCTGATATTGAAGCAAGAAGACTCGGTCTTTTAGATTCCGCTTTAGGTTTAAGTCGTCAACCTGTAGGAGGATTTCAGTATGACTCAGCTGGCGCTCCTGTTATGGAAAATGTTATTGACCCTACTACTGGTCTTCCTCAACTAGATGCAGATGGAAATCCTATAAAAAGACCTGTTAGAGCAGGATTACCAGGGCAAGATATAGTTGGATTATCTCCTCAACAACAGCAAGCTATTCAATTAGGCGGAGCAGGGATCGGTGCTTTTGAACCTTACCTAGCTAATGCTCAAACACAACAAACAGCAGGATTATCTACTTTAGGTCAAGCGGCTCAACAATTTACAGCTCCAACAGATGCAAATATTTCTCAGTTTATGAATCCTTTTCAAGATTCTATTCGAGATGAAATTAATCGTTCTTATGATATTGCAGAACAAGGAGCAGCAGCTCAGGCGATACAGTCAGGAGCTTTTGGCGGATCAAGAGAAGGAGTTCAAAGAGCAGAGTTAGATAGAAATCGTGCTACAGCTTTAGCAAGAGCTCAGGCCGATAGTTTTTTAAATGCTCAACAAAGACAACTACAAGGAGCTCAGGGATTAGCAGGTCTTGCTCCTCAGTACGGAGCTTTTGCTGGACAGCAAGCTCAATTAGGTGCCACAGGGCAACAACTAGCTGGTCAAGATATAAATACATTATTAGGTCTCGGACAACTAGGGCAACAGTTCGGAGTTACAGACCCTACTAGTGGAGCCTTTACTCCAGGTCAAGCTCAAGTAGAAGCGCAAAGACAAAACACATTACAAAATTTATATGAGCCTTATCAGCGTGTAGGATTTTTATCTGACATATACGCAGGTGCGCCCTCTTCTACTCAAACCATCACTTCAAGCACTGGTCCCGCAGCCCCTCCTCCTATCTCCCCGCTAAGACAAATTGCTGGCTATGCAGGACTTGGTTTGGGAGCTCTTAGCGGACTTAGTGGTTTACAAGGATTATTTTAATGAATTCAGTATTATCTAGATCAATGTTTCAACCTAGGATGGTTAGAAGAGAAACAGGAAGTTCACCTATGGGAGAAATAAGTAGAGTAGAAACACCAACAGGTAGCATGTTCCCTCCTGGTTTTGATCCAAGTAAGTTTAGAATTCTAGAAGATTTAGGTGCTATTAGTTTCAGTAGTATGAACAAAGAGATGCCTGAAAAAGATTTTCAAATTAACCTCGATGATTTTATTAGAATGGGTCAAGAAGAAGGTGGAGCAGAAAAATTAAATATGATCTTTGACATGATCACTAAACCTTATGGTTTTAATTTAGAAGAATATGAGAGTTTACCTATGAGTTCTCAAGAAGAATATTTAAAAAGAGTACAAGGAAAATTATTATTTAATAAACCAGTTAACAAAGCTGAAGGAGGAGAAATGACTTCTGATGCTGTAGGTATTGCTGATGGATTAGATAGAGAAGAAGCTCCTGTAGCTGTAAGTGAAGGGGAAGGAATTGCTAAAGTTTCACCTCAACAATATGTCGAACTTATGAATCAAGTTCGTGGAGATGAAATTCCTCTTGAGGGAAGAGTGCAAGAATTAGCTATGACTGTAGGAGAAAAAGATGCTCAAGAAACACCTTTATCTGTTCTAGCTTTAGTTCAACCTGTTTTTGAATTAAAAGAGCAAGAGCAAACTGGAGTTGGTTCTGTTCCCGAAGGTCAGCAAATGATGCAGCAACAAGCTCCTATGATGCCAACAGCTTCTGATCAATTAAATCAACCGATGAGTGATGGTATTGTAAGAGCTAACACTGGACTTTTTGCGTCATTAGAAGGTGCAGGTTTTGATCCTGCTAAATTAGCGGCTGTTAAGACTTTAGGAACAGATTTTTTTGGCCTTGATGCTGCACCAGTAGATACAGCAGCAAAAAGAAAAGAGTATGAGAGAATGCTTTTAAGTAAAGAGGATTTTAGAAATCAAGCTAAGTTATCTGCGGCTCCGTACTTACTGCAAATAGGTTCTGCGGCCCTAGATCCTAATGTATCAACTTCTGAATTATTAGCGGGCGGTGCTCAAGGTTTATCTGCATTTGGAACTAATATCGGAAAAACAACTCAACAAGTAAAAGACAATGCATTAAAAATGGCTTTAGCAGATAAACAAAATCAAGAAAATAAAGAGATGTCTTTTATAACTGCTTTGGCTCCAAAGATTTTGGATAGTGCATTAAAAGACCCTAATCAAGTGACAATGGATCTTTTAAATATAAGCTCCAAGAATCTTGAAATTGCTAAATCAGAAATTGAAAACAGTGTATTAGGTGAGAAGCTGTTAACAGAGCTAGATATTAGTAAGGCTACTTTAGAAAAAAGTTTACTTGAAAATGCTAACTTACCTGAAGAACTTAGATTAAAGATTCAAAAAGAAATAGCAGACATTACTTCAGTGCAATTGGGAAATAAAAATCAACTTTTACAAAATGAATTTCAAACAATTACAAATCTTTATGCTGACGATAAACAAAATGCAGACCTTCAAGGTCAATTATTAAATAATGTCAACACAAGATTGGATAACGCTAAATTAGGTATTGAAAATGAATATATAAGATCAGAGAAAATATTAGGATTAGATAAATTAAATGCAGACATCGCGTCATTAATAGGTCAGAACGCTGGTCAAATTATTGAAAATGATATGAAACAAATAGAATTAGAAAATTATGATGCAATGCAAACCTTAGAATTACTAGAAAAACAAGAATCAATTAATAAACTAATGGCAGAAGCAAAGGAGATGGACTATAAAAAAATTGGCGCAGAGTCTACTGCTAGAAAAGAATTTGTATCATTAAAGGTCTATAAAAACACTGATCAAAGATACACATCATTAACTAATCTCATAGCTTCCGCTAAAGAAGATTCCGCAGCAGGTGATGTTGCTTTCATTTTTGATTTTATGAGAATGGTCGATCCTAACTCTGTTGTTAAAGAAGGTGAATTTCAATTAGCTGAAGATGCAGCTCCTATAATGTTTAAATTGAATAAGATGTTAAATAAAGCAAGAACAGGTGAAAGATTATCTGTTGATCAGAGAAACGAATTCTTATCTACTGCTAGAAGTATCTTTAATCAGTCATTAGAAACATATCGAGCCACTGAAAATACTTATAAGGGAATAGCTGCTAACACATTTGGAGAAGATGCAGTAGAAGACATTATTCCTGGAATACAGTTTGATCAAAAAATACTTGACTCAATGGCAAATGAAGACGCTTTTAAAAATTATCTAAAAAACTTAAACGGAGTGGGTTAATATGGAGTTCATTACTTTTGATGAAATGATAGAAAGTGGTAAGGCCACCAAACAACAAAAACAGTTGTTAAATTTTGAGAGATTTGGTTTATTGCCTGAGGACGTAGCCTCGGCCGTAAATGAAGAGAGAGAGTTAGGTAATTTTCCTAAACCTCTTGTTCCTGTTTCACAAGAAGAATTTGATACATATAAAGATTTCATGAAAGACTTATCTAAAACAGGATTTATGGGAGACATACAAAACTTTAGCGATGAAGATTTTGCTAAACTGTTTTATACTTTAGATAGAACTCAAAATTTTCTTACAGATAGTGATGTCTACAAAGAATTAGGCGCTATTATTGGCGGAATTACTGGAGCACAAGTTCTAAATACACCTGGCGGAACTGGTAATCTTAACTCTAAACTATCAAAGATAGTGACTAAATTTCCACGAATAGGAAGAATGATTGGAGCTTTTATTGGAGGAGCAGGTGGATCCACACCAGGTGTAGCAGCTTCAGATAATTCTATTAGCGATAAATTCAAAGAGATAATAGGTTTCGGAGCGCGCGAAGCGGCAGGCGAAGGAGCCTTTCAACTTCTTGCAAAACTTTTTGGAGGTAGATTTAGAAAATTATTTACAGGAAAAGAAGGACAAGCTTTAGAAGCAGGAGCTAAATCTTCTCAAAAACTTTTAACTGAAGCTGGAGTAACTTTGACTCCAGCTAGATTATCTAAAAATACTACAATTGATATGATAGAACAATTGGCTGAAGTTTCTTTTTTTGGTGGACAAGGAATAAGAGAAGCAGGTGAAAAAGCTGTCGATGTTTCTCAAGAGCTACTAGGTAAATATTTAAATGATCTTTATTATCCTGGGACAGCAGAAAGAAATTTCGTAAAGAATTTTTCTGAAAAGGCTTCTTTTGAAAATGTAGATGATTTAATGAAAAACTTTTTAGTAAAAGGAAGAGATTTTTATGACACAGCAGTGAATGCTGCTTATAAAAATGTTAATCAAACTGCAAAAAAATATTTAGGAAATAATAAAATTATAGATATGCAAAAAATGTTGGCCTCCTTTGATAGAAAACTTAAAATTCAGGGAGGTGATATAAATGACCCTGCCGTTCTATCTTTAAGAAAGTACATTGCAAATTTTGCTAATGAAGGAAAAGGTGGAGTTGACTTTTTAACGGGTAAAAACATAAGATCTAATTTGTTAGGAAAAACAGGTTACTATACTACATCAGGAACAACTCCTCCAAAATACTTAAATAAAATAGCAGGTGATATGGCTTCTGATATGACTAAGTTAATGAATGAATCTATTAAAGCACAAGTAAAATCAGGAAGAATTACAAAGGAAGCAGGACAAGAAATACTAGATTCATACAAGGCAGCCAATCAAGTTTATAAACAAGGTAAAGAAACTTTTAATACTAAATTTGTAGCTCAATTATTATTAGACGAAACAGCAGGACAAACCTCTAAAACATCTCTAGATGCTATTGACAATGTTTATACAACAGTTATAGGCACGGGAGACAAACCTGGAAGAACAAGAGAATTTTTTAAATTAATAGAAAATGGTGTAAAAAATAAAATTATAACACAAGAAGGAGCCGATATTATTAGGCAAAAAATGCAGGGTCAGTTTTTTAATAATATTCTAAAAACTGTCACTACTGATGGAATAATAAATCCCAAAGCAGTGCTAGAATTTACTAGTGGAAGAAAAGGACCTGGCGAAAGAGTTTTAAAAGAATTGTTTAAGGGAAATACATCTACTCTTAAAAATATGGAAAAATATTTAAATGCTATGGTATTGGCGCAATCAAAAGGTATCGAAAAACAGAAAGGTTCTTTAGCGTTTATTTCAGGTCAGTTTGGTGCTGCGGGTACTGTGTTGACTCTTGGAAAAGGAAGTGCTGTAGCTATTGGTACAGCTTTGAGTATTCTTGGAGGACCTAAAATAATTTCTAAACTGTTTTCTGACCCTAAGTTTGTAGATAATTTATTAAAAATACAAACAACACCATCAGGCACAAGTGCATATGGACGTAGTTTTGTACAATTGCTGAACAATTTAGTAGCTAATCAGGCTGTTGATCCTATTTTAGCAAAAAGATTTGTTGATGAAGCTGTTATAGAAGATATTTTTCTTGATCCTGAAGAGGCAAAGAGTCAAATGAAATGGTATAAAGAAGTAGATGATTCAGACCTTACATCTGAGGAAAATGACAATCCAGCTATATTAGACTTACAGGCAAAATTTAATCAATCTCCTCCAGGTCTTCTAGAACAGTTAGGTATAAAAACTTTAGACTCAGCACCTACTACAGAGACTGCTATGAATTCAGGTCCACCATCAATGTCAGGTTTAAATCTTCCTCCCTTAGGAGAAAGCTCTTCTCAAGAGTCTATAAATCCAAACACGCTAGCTAGTCTAGATGCTGTTGGCATGCCTTTATTTCAAGCTAAAGATGGAGGCCTAGCTTCTCTTAAAAATTTTAAAAAACCACAGGTAGTATCATAATGGCAAAAGGAAGAAAAAGTAAAACTCCAAAAAGAAGTTTTGGTGCTTTAAAAAAATCTAATGAAAAGAAAGCAGTAGAGCGACAGTCTAAAGCTGATGAAAAACTTATTAGTGCCGCAGCAAAAAAATATAATATACAAGACACAGGACCAGACTCAGATATTCGTAAAGAATTAGAACGTATGCGTAATAAAAATTATCAAAGAGCAGGTTCAGAAGAATTAAAAGTAGCTAACTCAATGAATCTTGGAAAAACGAATGTAGGAACCAATCAATTCTTCACGGCCCAACAACCAACCTTTGCAGAAGTTAGAGGAGACATTAAAAGAAGACTTAGCCAAGACGCAAAAAATTATGGTGGTGGAATATTAGGTGCAGTAAAAGATTTAGTTACTTCAGGTGGTATTGGTGGATATCTCTTAGACAAATTAGGTGGAGCCAAAAATACTGTTACTGATGCTGTTAAAGATTTATATGGAAACACTACTGATGCTGTTAAAGATTTATATGGAAACACTACTGATGCCGTTAATCAAATTATAGGCACAGGAGATCAGAGTTCCGTGGCTAATGAAGTAGGAATTGACAGTGTCTTAGCTCAAATAGCCAGAGAAAATAAAAATAACTCTTCACCTTTTTCTTTTCAAGATGCATTACAAAATGCTACAGCTGATTTAAATACATCAGCAGTTCCTAATCTTAATCCTCGAGTGAATTATCGCACGCCTCTAGGTACATTTGGTGTTAGTCCTCAAGGATTCGACTATAACAATCAAGGAGCCGTATTTAATGACAAATTTAATCTCGGAGCAAATGTTAATCCTTTAGATCAAAGTTATAATGTAGGATTTAATTCTTATTTACCAAATAATATAGGACTATCAGGAGGTTACTCAAGTGGTCAAGACGGAGGAATAATGGCAAGTAAGTTTTTTGATACTGATTTTTCAGGAACCAATGGATATGCTTTAAGCGGTGGAGCTAATATAACAAATGATGGACGATTTGATCCTACTATTGGTATTGCAACACAAATAGATCCTTTACAAATGTTAGGATTAGGAGGAGGGCTTGAGCTTCCTGTCACTGTAGATGCAAGAGGCACTTATAGAAATGGACGATTTGATCCTAGTATTAATTTATCCCTTCCGTTTGGTAATGAGTATAACGGTTTAGGTTATTTGTTTAAATAATGTTTAGGAAAATAAAACTTTTTATTATAAGCTTTTTTAAAAAAAAAGATGAAAGGGACGAACATGAAATATTTCCAGGAATCTGAATTAGCCTGCCCTACAACAGGATTAATTCAATTACAAGAAGGTTTTGCTAACGATTTAGATGAGCTAAGAGAAGCTTACGGCCATCCAATTGTAGTGACCTCAGCATGTAGAACAGAAGAACACAATGAGTGGTTGCAATCAAGAGGGTATCCAGCTTCTAATAACTCATTACATTTAATTGATAATGAAAAATATGGCACAGATACTTGCGCTATAGACATGAAAAGACCTGATGGCGTATTATTAGTTAAATTATTTCAAACAGCACTAAGTCTTGGCTGGACTATTGGATTTGCTAAAAATTTTGTTCACTTAGATAAAAGAGAAAAATACACAGACCTTCCTCAAATAATTTATAGTTACTGACTGAGAGTAGCTTTAAATGATCATTAAATTCTTCTTAGTAGGATTTTTTTGTGTAGCTACCAATGATTGTATTAGAGTATCAGGAGCGTTAGGATTCGATAGCTACGAAGAGTGCGTACGATATGCCAATGCCGTAAAGCAAAATGTGCTAGACTATACAAAAGGTAAAGCCGTAGACTTAGAACTGAATTGTATTGACGCGTTTGAGCTACCTGGAATAAATTTTATTTAGACTTGAACTATAAAATCTTAAGTGTCCCGCCCATATAGGTTTTCTCATGATAAATTCCTTCTTTTAAATGATTTAGGAAATTCATTATAGTTTAGATATTCAGTATAAGCCCACTGCCAATCACTACCATATTCAGCCTTGCAATAATTTTTTAAATCATTATCAGGGTTGTTTTTAAAAAAGGTGCTAAAGAAGTTTAGGAAGTGGTTCTTAGCACTATTTGTTATATTCATCATGCCCAAAACATAGGCTAAAAATTATTTTTTACTTGTGCTATTTTGAGACATCAGTCGTCCATTTCTTTTAATCTCTCTTGAACAATTTTAGATATATCTTCATGTAGAATTTTTAAGATACCTATATCTATTTCACAAGGATTACCTAGGCTTTCTTGAATATCTTGAACTTCGTCTTTAGTATGACTGACAAAGAGTTTACCATTTTGATATACTATTCTCATTTATCTATACATAAACCGTTGTCTAGAACAATTTTTTCATCTGTCTCAATCCATACTCTAGCTCCACAAGATAAAGGTTTATCAGGATTATAGATAATTTTAGAAGGACCTTCTATTTTTACTTCATGAGCATAATTATTCGATTTTGATGTTTTAACTGTAATCACAGGTTCTTTAACATTATTTTTTATGTTAGATCTAATTTTATGTTGATTTACATGTATTCTTTTTTTCATTGTGCTTCTCCCCAATTTTTTCCTATAGCTAAATCTACCTTAGAAGGTATTTCCATTTCTAAACAATTTTCCATAACATCTATTATCTTTTCTTGTTGTTCCTTAGACCCGTTTATACTTATAGCCAGTTCATCGTGAATTTGAATCATTGGTATAATCCCTTCTTTGTGTAGTTCCACCATTGCTAGTTTAATTTGATCAGCGGCTGACCCTTGTATTAATCTATTCAATGATTTATAAGTTCCCGCTCTTTTTAATCCTATATTACTTCCATATTCTTCTACAGCTTTTTCATACGGATAAGCTTTATGTGCTCCAAAACTTTTAGGTTCCCATAAATCAAAACGACATTGTCTCCCTAAGATAGTTCTTACCCTACCTTTTCTCTGAGCATGATCCGAAACTTTGTCAGCAAGCTGTCTCACAAAGGGGACTCTTTCATTATATTGACTAATTAATGCTTTTGCTTCATCAGGAGCAATTCCAAGCTGATCTGCGAGCTTTCCAACACCCATTCCATAGAAAAGTCCCAAATTAATGGTTTTAGCGCTCTTACGAGGTATACTTGCAATCTCGGCCATGATCGTATGAAAGTCGGTGCTTTTGTCGCTCTGATAAGCTCCTAGGAGTTTTTTTGCTCCGTCAAGTCCCACTTTATTAGCGTAATGTACCACAAGTCGAGGTTCTTGCTGAGAATAATCAAAAGAGCCCCAATGCTCTCCCTCCTCAGGTAAAAATAGACCTCTTATCAAACTTCCTATTTTTAATTCTGCATCGGCACTATCTCTAGAGGGTATTTGTTGTAAGTTTGGATTGTTATAACTAAATCTACCTGTCACCGTGCCTCCGCTATCGCTTCTTAATTGATTTATGTTCGCGTGAATACGACCATTGTGATTAAACTTGTTAATCATGTTGGTGAACGTGGTCCGCGCTTTGTTGTAACTTCTAGCTTCAACAATTGCTTGAGGTAATTTATGAGGATTATTTTCTAAAAAACTTTTAGTAAAACTAGGATTGCCTTTATCGGTTTGTGGATATTCTATTTTAGCTCCTTTAAAAACTTCAGCAATAGATCTAGCGGCCCAAATATCACATTTCATGCCTGTTTCATCATTAATGTATTTTAATATTTTATTCTCTCTTTTTATTAGATCTTTCTCAGCTTTAGCAACAGCCTCCAAATCAACTCTAACGCCTTTCATTCTCATTTTAATAAGAACAGGTAATAGCTCTAGCTCTAAATCTAGTACTGTTTGTAAATCACTTTTAGTAATTTCTTCTTGTAGCCTATCCCATAATCTTAAACAAAGAGAAGCATCTTGCTCTGCATACTCTCCTACAAAAGCTGCGGGCATTTTATACATTTCAGATTTTGCATCTACTCCCCATTGAGCTGCAGCTTCATACAATTGCCACTCAGACTTTCCATCCACTAAATATTCTTTTGATAAAGCGTTCAAAGAATAACTAAATCTATTTTCATTTACTAAAGGAGCGGCTATCATTGTATCTATAATTTTTCCGTTCCATTGTACTCCTTCAGCTTCTAACCAACCAAAATCATAAGAAGCATTGTGAGCTATCTTATCACAATCAGTAGAAAGCATTTCTCTTAACCAATCGAAAGTAACGTCAGGATCAAAATTAAAACTATTCTCATGTCTAATAGGATAATAACCTTGCCAACCATCAACGGCTACGGCTATACCTATAATGTGTCCTTCTTTTGTGGCCCAACCAGGACCCTTGGTCGTAATACCAGGATCTTTTGTTTCTAAATCAATAGCAATTCTTTTTGCATCTTTTATGTCTTTAAATTCTTGTGGTGGTAACCATTCGGTTTTAGGTTTGAATAAACCTATTTGTTTACTCATATCAAGTCCTCCAACATTATAGGAGTTCTTTCTCCTACATACGCGCCTGTTATATTATGATCTATGTACTCAATAACATCTTCTATAGACATGCCATCTCTATCCCTTATTTTGTAAGCAATTTTTTGCTTACTATAAATAAGAACATTTTCCATACCACATCTACTTCCAATACCTAAGACACAATCGTCAAAATCATCCCACTTAATCATTTCATTATCTAAAAGATCGAGCTCCATTAATTCTTGTAAATTCATACTCTGTACGCCTCTCTGCTATCAGGAGTTATTATATAAAGATTTTCTCTAGCTCTTGAAAAGGCCACATAAAAAAGTCTATGCTCATTCACAGGATTTCTCTTATAATCTTCATAAGCCATTTTACCTATATCTAATGAAACAATAACATTGTCAGCTTCCCCGCCCTTTTGCTGATGAATAGTAGATAAAGTTATCCTTGGTTCTTTACCTATATCTTCTCCTTTTGATTCTAAGTTCTCTAAATAAGCTCGAGTCTCTGTATTTAAAGTAGTCATGACATCTGCCCAATACTGATTACGCTCTGCAACAAGTCCATAATCAGATCTTAGTTCATCAAAAGAAACTTTTTTATCAGGCAAAGCTCTTCTTTGTTCTGATACAATTTTTTTATATCCTCTAGTTACAAAATCTTTTCCTAAAACTTTGTACATATTTTCTACCATTTTTAGTGAAACAAAGTTTTCATAAATAGTTAAATCTTTCCATGTTAAAATAGCATTTCTTTCTTGAGACTTTACTGAGTATCTGTATTTACTATCTTTCATTTTTACTTTAAAAAATACATTTTTTTTAACCAATACTTCTTCTAAATTTTCTCTAATAGATCTTGTTCTACCCATAATTAGCCATGATCCTTTGCTCATATTTATGTGATAAATTCCTTTGACAAATTCTACGTGACCATCTCTTTCAGCGGGCATCCAAACAATGTCTCCTGAATTAACAATTTGCTTTTCTACACGTTTGACAACTTCCCAAACTTTTTTAGGAACTCTTTTTGATTGATCTAAGATAATAACTTGTTCAGCTTCATCTCTTATTTTTAAAGACATAGAGACATCTGCATCGGCCCAAGTGTAAATAGCTTGATTAGGGTCCATTGCAATATAAGAAGTATCAGATTTTTTCCATATCTTTTCTGCCATGTTCCATTGAATAGTAGACATGTCTTGCGCTTCGTCAAAGAAAACAATTTTAAAAGATTTTTGTTTATTGCTCTTAACATAGTCTATTATTAAATCTGTAAAATCTTTTTTGGGACCAACATCTTTGACCATGTATCCAGTTACACCATCTGTAAATTTTTCATATCCGTGTTCTTTATAGTCTCTTAAGCCTTTATCTATGTATTCTAGTTTATGTTTTACAATATCATTTGCAAACATCGACCAAGCGCTATCTAAACTTATACCTCTTCTTTTAGATTTCTCTATAAGCTGAATATACTTTTCATCGTAACTAGTAAAAAAACTATCGTCATCATTACTAACATTGATATTAATCCGTAATACATCTGAAATATTCCTCCAATCATTGTTTGATAAAATAAATTCTCTAGTCAAACCCATTTGGCGCATTGCAAATGAATGTAGAGTAGAAAAACTTTCTAATTGTTTTATGGGAACTTTAAAGCGTTGCGCGGCCCGTTGCTTGGCTTCATCAACTGCTTTATTAGAAAAAGAAAAAAAAGCTATATCATCTATTTTCACTCCCTCGTTTATATATTCTTCGATCTTGTTTAAAATAAAAGTCGTTTTACCTGTGCCTGGCGGACCAATCACTACTTTTGGAAAACTCAAAACGGAACCTCTTCATCGTCATCAGTTCTTTTCATATCAGGTACATCTAACTCTATATCATCAGATAAAATTTCTTTAATTTTCCATAATCTAACTTTTACTTTTTTAATTCTTTTAGTTAAATCTTCTGCCTTGTATTCTTCTCTAAGTCGAACTGTTACCCATGATCTTGACTCTTTAAAATCATTTCTTTTTAAATGATCCATTAAATCTTTTAATGCTAAGTATGTAAAACCATCTTCAGTAAAAGATTTTCCTAAAAATATATCTTCAATACTTACAGCTTCTCCTTGATGTAAAATAAATTCCTCTAGTAGTTCTCTAAACTCACCTTTCTTTGTCACCTCTTCAGGAGGATAATCAATAGAAATATTTTCTAACAATTCTGTATAAGATTGATTCCAATCATTCATGGCCATGTTAGGAATTCCTTTATTTAATTGTTCTATACAAGCTTGAATGACTTTTTTATGTGTCATTAAATCCTCTGTAGAAGATATTTCAATTCTACGATCATCTACATTGAGAAAGTAACGAGGCGGATCAGACTTATAAACCTTGAGATCAGAATACACTGGATTCTCACGATCATTTTCTCCGCCCACCCCGTACTTTCTCTTCTTACAGAGTCTCTTGTTACAGAGAGATTCAATAGGAGGCTGAGTGCATCTGTAAGAATATCTAGGTGCCCCGTTTGAGTCGCTTTGGGACACTTGCTTAATGACAACTAAAACCTCGTCAGATTTCAAAGGAGGCTGAATGTACTGACGATTATAGTCCTCAATAAGATTTTTATAATTGTCGGGATCAAATTTTCGATAGTAAACCCCGATATTAAATAACGCATTATTTCTGCCACCTTCTCCTACACCATCCTCAGTTAAGATTTGTAGACAGGGTGGCCCATCTTTTATAATTTCATTTTTAAAATCAGTCTTGATTTTTTTAAGATCAGAAACAACAAATTTTTCGTAGAGCTGAAAAAATTCTTCCAAAGATGAAGCTCTTCCATCTTCTTTTAAGGCATATCTATTTCGACCATGGTAAGGCATATTAATCCAACTACCTGTATCTCTTTTCTCTTCACCTTCTTTTGTAAATAATTCTATTTGTTTTGGAAAAACTTCAGCACTTGGATAACCTAGAGCAGTAGACATTTCACTGAGCTTTAATTGTATATCTCTTGCTGAAACCTTTTGTTGTGTAAATAAATATAAGTGAGCGCCCCCACTTTTTGAAAGACACATAATTAAAGGAAACTTTTTACTATGAATTTTTTTTAATAAAGCCTTGTGATCTAAAGGATAAACATCAATATCTATTGCACCGAAAACACACTCATTGTCATCGTTAATTGGAACGATACCCATTGCGGGATATTCTCCCTTTAAATGTAATTCAAATTTTTCTAAGGTCGGTGGCTCGTGGACAGTTTTCATCCTGGCCTCCACTTTTTTACCTTGTTGAGGTTCGTTTGATTTTTCAAACACCCCATGAGCTCTTTCTAAACCCGTAAAGATATCCTTAAACTTTTTTACTAATTCTAAATCCATATAGCCTCCTAGCAAAAGACTAGCCGAGATTATCGGCTAGTCCTTCATAAATTTAGAATGGTAAGTCTGCTTTATCGTTATTCTCAGAAGAAGATTGTGTATCCTCCTGAGGTTTAGCATCAACTTCACCATTATGGATTTGTTTTTCAAACATCATAGCATCCTCATAAATTTTTGGGATATTAGCGTTGTCGATATCAGTAATCCATTGGCCATCAACTACGACCCAACCAAACCATTTTCCTTTTTCATTTTTCTCTCTCACTGTTTTAAGAGTATATGATCTAGCAAAATCCTTAGGTTGATACACTTCATTTCCATCAACAAGTCTTTGATTGGACATAACTGAATTCCATTGTCTAGACTTTTTTAATTGTGTTGATTTCATTTTTATAATTGCTTTGGTCCACATACCATCAGGTTCCAATACAATCACATAATGTTCTGCAGTGTTTTCTATATATGTATCACCGCCAACTATTCTCTCTTTATTATCATCACCTCGAACAACTTTGCCGTCTCTTTTCATTTGTTCAAACTCTGATGGAGTATAAATATTGACTGGTGCTCCTGGGCCTTCACCTTTTTCAGCCCATTCTACATATCTTCTTCTGTAGTAAACTGGAAGAACAGTAAGTTCGCTATAAGCTTTATCTGTTACTGTATTAAATATCATTCCCGCCTCTGCGTTAGGAATATATTGTGAGTCTTCCTTATCAATTTGCGGAGATGTGTCCGAAATTATATTTAAATAAGGAATAGCAAAATCTTCAGTAGTCCTCTCTTGTAAAGATGGACCTCCTTTTTTTAAAAGATCTCCTAGTGCTACCGCGTTTCCAGTTAGTTTAGTCGTTACCGATTGTTCTTTTTTCGTTTCTTCTTTTTTTACTGTATTGTTCATTATTTACCTTTCTTGATAGTTATTTTATGTCCTATAAAGACTCCAAAAGTTTCCATAGGAATTTCTTTACCACTCTCAACTAATTCACGTATGAATCCTTTAAGAGTCATAGGCTCAACCTTAACATTTCTGTCAGTGTCTAAACCTTTCTTAGCCAATTCAGAGAAAATTTGATCAGCTTTGTCGTCTTCTGCTCTACCAAATTTTACAATGACTTGATTTTTTATAATGTCGTCATAACCATTTTCTCTAAGCCATTGGAATGCTTCCTCTTGCTTATCTTTAGTTATAGTTCCAGTATAAAAAGGTTTTATGTCAACAGACTGGCCATCTCTCATTTTAATAGAGCGTACACCACGTTCTTCCATAAGCTGAACAATCAGCTCATTTTGTTGACGTAAAGTTTCTTTTCTTTGTTTGATTAATAATTCAAGATCATTTAATTCAGTTTCTGATTTTAAATAATCCTGACACGCTTTTGAAATAGGGTCAATTTCACTTACTGCAAAATCTGCCTTACTTCTTTTTAAGTCTAATGCCATTTTTGGCTTACTTTCTATAGTCATCTTTTACCTTTCTTTAGTTATTTATGTCGACTCTGATAGGAAAGTAGTCTTTTTCTATTCTATCATATTTCAACATATTATATCTACCATTGAGAATATAGGAAACGACACTTGTCGTCAAGCCTATTAATGCAGGGTCTCCTACAAGTAAAATATAATCCGTATCTTTCACGTCTTTTAGCATAGTTTTTAATTTTCTTATTGTTGGCTGTGGAGACATAACAACTTGTTTTTGACCTTCAAATAAAAAAATTATTTCACCAAATCTTTCTGCTTGTACATAGTTTAAAGGCCTTGTCGTACCATCGTACTGTTTTCTCATGACATTCTGTACGATATAGACTTTACTTTTTGTATCATTCATAATAATTTCTTTCTTAGAATAATTTATAACTATGTTACTAGAAAAATACAAGTTTAAAACTAAGCCCATGCAACATCAAGTAATTGGTTTAGGTGCTATGATGGCTCAATTTGAAAATCGTAGTCCTGAGTATGCTTTATTTATGGAAATGGGTTGTGGTAAAACTAAAGTTTTAATTGATGGTATTTCTATTTTATATGATAACGGAAAAGTAGATCAGCTTTTAGTTATTTGTCCAAACGGAATAAAATATAATTGGAAAGATGAATTAGGAAAACATTTAGCAGAACACATAGAGTTTGATGTACACGTATGGGAAGGAGCTAAAACAAAAAAAGAACAAAACGAAATTAAAGAAAAATTATTCTCTGTAAATACTAAATTAAAAATTTTAATTATGAATGTAGAAAGTATCATTACAAAACTTGGCTCTCAAATTGCTGATAAATTTGTTTACTCAGGAAAAAGTTTAATGTGTATTGATGAGTCTACTATTATAAAAAATATGTCTACAAAAAGAACAAAACAATGTATTAAAATTGGCCAACTTGCAAAGTATAGAGTTATTTTGACAGGTTCTCCTATTACAAAATCTCCTGAAGATCTTTATGGTCAATGTGCGTTTTTAAATGAAGACTTACTAGGGTTTAGTTCAATTTATTCTTTTAAAGCTAGGTATTGTGATCAAGTAAAGTTATCATTTGGAGGCCGTAGTTTTAGTAAAGTTACAGGTTATAAAAGATTAGACGAGCTTACAGAAAAAATACGACAGTTTTCTTATAGAATTACTAAAGACGAAGCATTAGATCTTCCTGATAAAATTTACATGAAAAGAAGAGTCCCAATGACTGAAAAACAACTTAAAGCTTATGTTCAAATGAAAAATCTAGCCTTGGTTCAGTTAGAAGAAGGAGAACTAACAACGGCCACATTAATTGCTCAGTTAAAAAGACTCCATCAAATTTCATGTGGATATATGACAACAGATGAAGGAGACATTATAGATTTTTCTGAAAATAGATTGAAAGAATTATTAGATACTATTGAAGAGGTAAATGGAAAAGTAATTATTTGGTGTTCGTATAGACATAACATTAGAAAAGTTATTGAAACTTTAGAGAAGAAGTTTGGAGCGGGGTCCGCGGAAGGTTTTTATGGAGAGACTCCAAGTAAAGAACGTCCTAAAATATTAAAAAATTTTATGGACCCTGAACATCATATGAGGTTCTTAGTCGGTCATCCAAGAACGGGTGGATATGGACTGACTTTAACAATTGCTAAGACTATGATTTTTTATTCTAATGAGTATGACTTAGAAATAAGAGAACAAGCTGAAGCAAGAAATCATCGTATTGGAACTGAAAGTAAAGTAACGTATGTTGATTTGGTTTGCGAAGGAACTGTAGATGAAAACATCTTAAAAAGTCTTCGACAGAAAATAAATATAGCTACCCAAATAATGGGAGAGGAGTTTAAGAAATGGCTGATTTAAATGACGTATATAAATTCGTTAAAGAAGATGAATTTAAAAATGCTTTAAAAGATTTAATTAATTATTGCAAACACGACACTTGTACTAATTTAGTTCAATCGGTAGAAAAAGTAGAAGAATATTTACAAGGAAAAGAAATAGAAAAGGAGAAACTATGAAACATAATTATTATAATATTCCAGGGTGGTTTAATATGCATGAAGCATATGATCAGTTATTGGAAAACTGTAAAGATGGAGATGAAATTTTAGAGATCGGATGTTTTTTAGGAAGGTCTAGTAGTTACTTAGCAACAAATATAATTAACTCAGGAAAAAGAGTTCATTTACATATTGTTGATACTTTTCAAGGAAGTTCAGAACACGCTAATTTAAAAATGGAAAAAGATTTTTTTGATCAGTTTAAAGAAAACTGTAAAGCATTTTTAGATGGTGGAATTATGACGGCTCATCAGGGTAGAAGTGATAATGAAGAGATATTGAAAAAATGGGAAGAGGGTCATTTCGGAGGAATTATTGTAGATGGGGCCCATGAGTATGATGCCGTGAAAGAAGATATATTGAATTGGTGGCCTAAGCTCTCGGACGGTGGATCGATGATCGGGGATGATATGTCTTTAGCTTCAGTTCAACAAGCGGTTCAAGATAGTTTTGGTAAAAAATTGTGCAATGGTAGTAGTGGAATTGAGTATATTCAAGGCCATGAGCAATGGTTTTCCGTAACAAAAGGCACAGAAAGCCCTAAATGTTCGAAATTAATCCCTGGCCTAAATACTTTAAATAAGTAAATTTTTCCATATACTGATTGATATGAAAGAAATGGATTATCAATTGGAGTATGTTGTTTGGAGAGACACAGTCGAAGAACACGCGGGGTGGCATACTTACACTGATATGAAAAAGCTGAGAACGGCAGTATGCGATGAGATAGGTTGGATTTTACAAGAGAATAAAGACGAAATTAAATTAATGGCTTCTATGATTAGAAAAGATAAAGAAGGCGGAAGAACAATTGTTATATATAAAAGTTCTATAATTCACCGCAGAACAATTCCTTTAGGTCTTTATTCAGATGACATCAAAGAAAAAGATCTCGACTAGTGGTCCTCTCATAAATGAGAAACACGTAAAAGGTGTTATCTCAGAGATAAAAGCAACAGAAATTCTTATTAAAAATGGTTTTTTAGTCTATAGAAATGTCACCGCTCATGGAATGGTAGACATTGTAGCAATAGATGGATTAGGAAAAATTTATTTAATTGATGTTAAAACAATTTCTTTTAGAAAAAAATATTTTAGTCCCGCTGACAAAATAATTAGACGAATTCCTAGTAATGATCAAAAAAAATTAGGAGTAATTTTAATGATTATTGATGGAGAAAACTTTACTTTTTCTCCTGTTGACTGCGCTTTAAGTAAAAAGATAAAAAGTCAATAAATTTATTTTATGTTTTTGAAAATATTTAACTAGAAATGTTTATCAAGAATTTGATATAGTGAAGGTTCGCGCGTATATGCATACATATATGTAATTTAAATATAGATATTAATAAGGGGAAAATAACCATGCAAACAGCTGTCAATGAAATAGAAGTAAAAGAGAAATTAAATAGATTAACTCAAACAGAGTTAGATAGAATGTCGGAAGATCAACTGCAAAAAAAATACATAGAATACCTTCAAAAAAGATTATTAAAAATGGATGAAAAAATGAATGAAAAGAAGTGTTCTTGTGGTGAAAAAAAATAGCCCTTTCGGGCTACCAAGGGTCAAGAATAATTATCAGCATAATTACTTCCTCCTATTGTTAATTCAAAATTAAGAAGAACTTAAAGGTACTCGAGGGATTAGTTTGAAATCACCCTCAACTTTCAGAACACAGATCAACATTTATACTCCTACTCGCACTCTCTACCAATAGCCTCAGACATTTGTCCATACTCTATTGGCCCTATACCTTTTGCCTCTGTTAAAAGCAATATTCAGTCAGAATACCGCGAAATAATTTGCAAATTATTTCGTCTTAAGTTCTTCTTAATTTCTTTGTAATTACTATATCGGCACTATTAAATTTTTTTCAACTTTTATTTTAACTCCATATACTTATGTGTGTTAACTTTGACATAAAAGCAACCTTAGGTAGGGGAAAGCTCCGCGAAAAAACTTCCCCCCTATTTGTGTAGAAGAAAGAGCACCTACACAAAACTTTTAAATAGGTTTTACGAGTTTACTCGTTTTCTCAAGATGATTTTCTACTAAGATTTCAATTTCTGTTGGAACAGATCGTCTTGTTTTTTTTACAATTTCTTCAAGCATCTTCCTTGTCTTTGCAGATATCATTTGAGAGACCCATTTAGTTTTGTCTCTACTCATATTGCCTCCAATACTTGATTAATATTGTAAAGTTCTTTATTAAGTTTTTTAATTTCTATTTCAAATCTTTGATTTAATGTCTCCATTTTAGATTTTTTAATAGCCTTAAAATATTTAGTTAGTAATAACAAAATATTTTCTTTTCTTTTGGAATGTTTTTGTATCCAATATTGTTCTGTCTCGTTCATTCTAAATTCCTTTCTATGAAATTATGATTAATTATAACAAATTATTTGCTATAGACACAGTAAAAAATAAGGCCCCTATATGTACGCGAGGGGCCCCTATTGTAATTTATATATTATAGTAAGTCTTCTTCTGAGATGTCAGGGACTTTAGTCACTTTAATATCATGAGTCAAAGATTGTGTTTTTAAAACGGCAGTGATACTGCCTCTGTTTGAAACATAGTCCGACAATTGTTTTAATGCTAAGTCCTTAGCATCTTCAGTGTCACTAGCATCTACAAAAGTAGATAACTTGTCTCTAAAATCAAAAGTAACTAAATACTTTCTAGTAATGTAGTTCTTCATTAATCCCACCTCTTCTCTCTAATTGGATCGATTTTATTCTCTAGTTCAGTCACTAAGTCCTGCAGGTTCTCTAGGTCTTTCATCCCTAAACAACTTAGGTCCTCATCTCCATCCAACATGGTTGCAACTGAGACGCTAATTTCATTAACTAGCTTTCTTAGTTTTAAGTCTACTTTAACGTACATAGGTTTCCTTTCTTTATTCATCCTATCTTTTTCTTCTTGTTCTGTTATTTGATAGTTATTCATCTTGGCCCTTTTCTGCATCATAAAAATCATTTGCCATAGACTTCTCATCTTGCCAATCAATTTTATGCAAATCACAATAATGTCTTAAATCGCAAATTACATCTGCAACTCTTACGTACTCCGCCTTACCATCATCTTGTAGACCAAGTAATCTTTGTATTTCATCTGCTCTATCTTTATTAGTCATTCTTATTTTTTCGTTTTTCATTTTTAATGGCCTCCTATTGCCATAGACACTGCATACGCGCTTGTATACGCGTATGCTCTATATGTATTTTTATTCTGAACAGTACCCTGACTCAATCAGGTCGGACGCTCTACGTCCAAACCATCCCTGAAGTTTCCAAGCATAGCCTGTGTCAATCAACATTTGCCATGCTTCGATATATTCTTCTTCTCTTAAGACCTCGATCTCACCTTCACAAATATCAATGGCAGTAAAAATATCAAGTTTCATTCTTTACTCCATTTTTCTATTTGATTTAATAGTCCTTTGGCACATTCATATCTGCCAAAATTGATATCATCTGTCCCATCTGTCGTGATGGCCTCTTCATCATTTTCATGTGCATCAGCTATGTCTTGATTATATTTTACTTCTTCTTCTAACCATTCGATAGCTTTAGTTAGTATTGTTTTTTCGTTAGTCATTCTTTACCTTTCTTTCTAGTTCCTCTAATCGTTTAGCGATTTCAAAAAGACAGTCTTGAATTACGCTTACACTCTTAGCAAGTGCAAGGAAATATTCTTGTTCTTTTTCTTTATTCATTTTAAATGGCCTCCTATTGCCATAGACACAATGTACCATATTAAAAGGTACATTCAATAGTAATCGTAAAAAAAAATAGGGGCCCGTGTAAGGCCCCTATGTAATTATTTTATCTGCTTATAAGAAATGATTTGATAAATACCATCTGCATTGCTCAAGACTTCAGCATCAAATCTTTTTTTAAGCTTTTGCAAAACCTTTTTGCTTTTTGTATTTTTATACTCACTCAAATCAATCTCTGACTCATGATCGATAAAAATATATTCAACACCCTCATCAAGTGGAAAAAAGTTTTTAAGCTTTAGTTTGTATTTATGCATTGATTAACCTATGAACAGTCTCTTCTACTGCCCACCAAGTTAATAAGTTTTTCATTTGAGTCAATGACCCGACATTTTGCCCACCATTAAGTTTGGAAATAAATCTCAAGACAGACTCATCTTTCTCAGATGAGAAATCGTCTTTAGCTTCGTAAAGCATATCCCAAATCTCATTTTCATACTTGTCATGAAAATCTACAGTGTCATTGTAATAGATTAAATCAGACACCATGCCTGACTCCAATCCATGTTCTATGATTTCTTGCCATTGATCTTTAGGTATATTATTTAATACCCATCCTTGAATGGATTTAGTACCAATGTCATTCTTCTCAACGATTTGTTTTAGTTCTCTCATTTTAAATGGCCTCCTATTGCCATAGACACATACAGGGCCCCTAAGGACCCTGTATTTTATTTTTTATTTTTTATTGGTCTTATCTAAATCGACTTTGATCTCTGTTATTGCATTTAAAATACACGTTTTTTCATCCCACATACCTTTGTCATCATAAGAAATACTAATACCTTTAGGGTTAAAGATTTCGTAACCATGACTTCCAAGACCAAAATCTTCTTCTTGAGAGTTGTTTATTGGATCGTGTCCCGCGGTTGGTCTCTGTTCCCAAACTTTTATAGTATATAGTCCATAATCAATACTTTTTATTGTAAACATATTAAATGGCCTCCTATTGCCATAGACACAGGCCCCGAAGGGCCTTGTATTTAATTAACCTTCTCTTTGAGTTTTTTCCATGTCTTCAAGTTCATCATCTGAAAGCATAATGCCTGTTTGATTAACTATGCTATCTTTTAATCTTGATACAAAATCCTCGTAATCAACACAACCATGCTCTTGATAAATCTCATCAATCCATTGTAGTCCACGTTTTCTCTTAGCGATGATTTCTTTCCACATTAAATGATCAAGAAATTGAGCTTGTTTTTCTGTTAGTTTAACAAGTATTCTTTCGTTTTTTCCTATTCCGTCTCTAATAAATTCATTCATTCTAAATGGCCTCCTATTGCCATATACACAGGGCCCCTAAGGGCCCTTGAAGTTTTAGTCTTCAAGCTGATACGAATAATCTATATTCGGTATAGCTACTGTATTTTTATTTTTAACGGCTTTTAAAATAATTTTAAAAACATTTGTTCTATTGGTTTGATTAACCCAATCTTTAATAATTCCATGATCTATTAAATCTTGAATTTGATCTTCACCAACAAACAAACTATCTAAATTTTTAAAATACCCTAAGTCAATACAGTCTTTAAGACATTGATATTGATCTGTGCTTTTATCCCACATATCAAAAAGAATATTATTTAATAGCCAATTATTTTTCATTTTTTTAGTCCATCTCATTTTTAATGGCCTCCTATTGCCATATACACAGGGCCCCTAAGGGCCCTTGAAGTTTTAGTCTATAATTCCCGCTAGTCTCAAAGTTTTTAAATGATACTGCTCTTCTTGTTCTTTTCTCCATTTTTCTACTTCAGGTTTTCTCTCTTCTTCTTTTATTTCAATTTGTTTAGTTATTTTTTGTAAAAGTAAAACCTGATCTTTTCGGTCTATGTAGTGAAAACACTGAAGGTCTTTCTTTACTGCAAATTTAAGAAAGTATAGTTCGCCTAAGTTTAGATTTAACATATTAGATGGCCTCCTATTGCCATAGACACTTGGGGCCCTAAGGCCCCAATCTAACTAGAAACATGGGTCACGATATTCGCTACGACGACCAAGAGAAATTCTTGGCCCGTGTGTTGCCACATTAAAGCGCTTAGTGCGATAATTGAAGTCACGAGGTTCAAGTACGAACCCTTGTGTGCCCTCATCATCTTCTACGAAGATGATCTCAGCATGAACCAAACGGCCCTGAGGATTACGAGTAAATTCGTATTGTTGGTCCTCACTCATAATGTTCCCGCCAACCATTTTCTTGTCGTCTTGTTGAACGGCAAGAAAAGTTCTGCCGTTCTTTTTTTTGATAATGTCCACGACTGTTGCGCCATGTCTATCGGACCACATATTGATAGTAGCGGGTCCGCCAATCTCAAGCGCTTCCATTGGATAAGCGTGTCTTGAGTTTAGATAGTTCACAATTGAACCGCTATGTGTGCCCAAATTGTTTTTAGATAGTTTTACGTTTTTGTTTAGTACTTTTAACATATTAGGTAGCCTCCTACTGCTACAGACACTCATTAAGTTTGAGACGCGGTGGGAGAACCGCGCCTCGTGGAAGGAATATTTATGCTCTTGCCAACCTTACTTCACTCTCATAAAGAAGGTCCATATTTATGTTTTTTACAAGAGCATATAAGTCATCTTGTTTAGCGTATGCCTCGATCTCCCAAGGTCTTTCTAAATAGTCGATTGCATCAACCAGTCCCATCTCTTGGCCGTCCCATCTAGCGTGGAGCATTCTATCACTCTTCCACACTCTCCACTGAAGTTTTCCAGTCACTCTTTGGTGAACGTGGATAAGTTCGTGGGCCAAAGTTGAAAGCAGAGCGGGTGTTGATCTGTTCCAATCTAAGACAATTTTGTGTTCCTTTTGTTTTTTAGAACCGTTTAGAATACAAACAAAAGCACCTACAGTGTTTCCCTTAAGAACTGTTTTTCTTAAGTGAATTTTTAAGTTTAAAGTGTTTTGTAGTTTTCTACTCATAAGAGCGTCAAGGATGACCCTTGTTGCTCTATCAATAAGTTCGATGTCCATATCGTCTGCAGTATTTCTTGGCAGTGATATTTTAAGTTTTAATTTTTCGTTTCTTTTCATATTGAATAGCCTCCCGTGCTACAGACACAGGGCCCTTATATAAGGACCCTATCATATACGTGTTTCGGCCATTAAGGCCTCATCAGTATAGCTTTGGAGGTTTGAAACTTTTCCCACCTGGTGGTGGTGTGGCATCCTCTGCGATACCCTCTCTGAATGGTGTCTCTGTTGATCCATCAAGTTCGCCCTTTAGACTTGCCCTTGTTTTGTTCGCCTCAGGGCCTCTTGGTCTATCACCTTCGGTGATAAAGTAATGTACCATATGGGTCGATACGGTCAAGTATAATCGACATAAAAAAGCATTTTATTATTGCAACGAACGCATCAATTGATGCATATTTATTATAAATTATCATAAATAGGTAAATGGTTAAAAATCTGAGATTTACGGACCGCGAAACGTGGAACGGTTTTAAGAAGGCTAGAGTTGTCAAGTTTTTTTTTGAGAGATAATTTTCATGTCAGAGTTTAAGAGGCCTCTGTAGGTCTCTTATATGGTAAATTATGGTACGGTTTGAGAAGATTTTAAAATTGACTGAAAAATAAAAACGGTTTAAACGAACGGAGAGTAGTGAAGTAGAGGTTGTCATGTATGTTTTTATATCATATCGTACTATACGCTCTATGGCTCTTAAAACAGGGAAATTCAGCATTTCACAATGTGGAACAATGGTGCGGTACTAGAGGTTTTTTGAGAAAAATAAAAATAAAAAAAAGTTTTTAGAGAAATGAAGTGTGGCAGTGTTCCAATCGTCTAGAATGATTGAGAAATATAGTAGAACCTGTCCACAGTGCTATTTTATGAAGTGTTCCAAGTGTTCCAATCTCTCTAGGCAATTAGACTGTTTTTAGTAAAATTTATTTTAATAATAATAACTTTGAAAAAAACTCTAGTAACGATTTGCTGACTTGATTTGTTCCACATTATGAAATAATGTAACGGTGTATTTATGGCGGGTCCCGAAAAGAATTTATATAAAATGGTTAAGGAAAAACTGTCCGACTTCAATCCTATTCGTATTGAAACTACTACAATAAACGGCTTCCCTGATTTAATTTTGTTCAACAAGTTAAGAAAAGTTTTATTTGTGGAGTGTAAGGTCTGTGAGCGTGATAAATTGATACAAAGTCTGAGGCCTCACCAAAAAGCATTTCACCATAAATATTCTGAAATTTTTGACGGGGTCTTTATCTTGCAGAGGGTGCCCTCTTCAAGAGAGGTTTTTCTGTACAGGTCGATCGAAATCAATTTCTTGGACCCAAAATGGGTCGCGAACCCTTGCGCTCGGGCCGTTGATCGCGAAAATTGGTGTGCGCTCAGTGCACAACTGAACTCGGACCCACTAGATGTGGTGGGTGCACCGCTAAAATCGGAGGGAATTACCAATAATGGCGGAAAATAAGGCTTTTTGCACCCCTAAAATCGCCTATAATGCATATTATGCG
>MDTC01011032.1_pt1 | contig 27340 bp, 43 predicted proteins | sample 811181 | NCBI WGS metagenome assembly MDTC01 (sample SAMN05326644, study PRJNA326480) | marine metagenome | isolation source: seawater | place: Pacific Ocean: North | collected 2011
CATTCTTATCTTCTTTCAATATTGTCCAGTGGTCAGCACCTGCTATAAGCATAAGTTTTGAACCATCATCCCAATCTACTGATAGTTTATCATCTCCCCATAAGTCATCATATATCTCATATTTGACAGTTCCAAGAGAACCACGATGTAGTTTAGTATACGGATCATTAGTATTGATAAGACGCACTCTGCGCCCTTCCAATGTTTTATCTAAACTCATCCTGATACATCCTCATACATCGCACCAATACGTTCATTCATTCCGTATACAGCTTCATCATAAGTAGCATACTGCTTCGATATAATGGCTCCTTGGCCTATAAAGCCATCAGTAGTTAAATTGAAATACCATGTATCGCCACCTTTAATTCTATCCACAAAGGCTGCAATTATTACTGGCTTAACTGGTGTATATTCTAGATTTTGAATTAACATTCACTAGCCCACCTATCTAGAACTTCAACCAACTCTCTTGCCTGAGTACCCCTACCAAAATAAGATTGGTATTCCAGGTCTAATTGAAGAACCAAAGAATATAAAAAGGATAGATTATTAATCCCTTCTACTGACTCAAGTGGAATCCCATCATTATCATATATAGTAGTCTTACCTGTACTAAAATCAGATTCATGTGTTCTCTCAAGATGACTTACGTCAAATGCTGCGTAATGCTCAGGGGCAATAATAGCATGACCATTGCCAACAATAGTACCGTCGTCAATAGCCTTTCTAATATCTTCTTTAGTGTAACTCATGATACGTTTACCCATTCCATAGCAGTTCTCAACAAATTATCATAATCGCCCGACATTGACTCTTTCATGTATTCATCAATGTCCTCAGAAGAAGCGCCATTACGTTTTAGCGCATTCTTAACTTTACCCATAATAGCAAATGCATTACCATCATGGCCTACAAGTTCAACTTCAATATCATACTTTGGCATCTAAAGCTCTTTTCAGTAATCCCAACAAATCCATACTACATTCTCCTTCACATGACTCTATACCTGGAAATAGTAGTTCGCATAAAGCCTCTTTGACTCTTTCCTGAAACCAATCTCCATTAGTATAGATATCGGTACGATACTCTACCTCAGAACGAATCTCTGCCTTGAGACTTTCAAATATCTCTGCCTTGAGACTTTCAAATTGTTCATCAGTCAGATGTATCAATTGATATCCCCACTCAATACTTCAGCAGGCTTCTTGTCAACAAAGGTAACTTCAACCTTCATCTCTTTATTGAACTTCTCAGCAACCATCTTTTGGATATCTTCTGTTGATACTCCATTACCATTAGCCATTTCTGTATCATCAAAGATGTTCTTCCAATCATCAATATGATGCTTTAGAATAGTATGAACAGCATTCTTAAATTCATGACCTAAAGAACATAAATTGCTAGGGCCAACCTCACCTAAAAGGGTCTCTATTTGAGGAGTAATATAATCAGAAACACAGTCACTAACTATATCTGAAATATCCGAACTGTAACGCAAGTAATCGCCTACAGCTTCCTCAACAGTATCACTTAACCTTTCATCAATAGCACTCTCAATAACCTCTGTAAAAGTACTATTCTCATCATCAAGAACTGCCTGAATCAAAGCCGAAATATCAATAGACACTATATCACTCATTTTCACCACTATCTTTCTTAGTTAAGTCAGTTATCAAACCTGACAGTTTATTCATTTTATTCCAATATGACTTCTTCGCAAAACCTTCATAAGTAGGCCACATATCCTGCGTCTTCACAACTTCATACATGAAGTCTTCCATAGCTTCTGTCTGACCACATGGTGAACAAATCTCTGTTGCGTTATCTGTTCTACTAACCGCAGGGTAACCTTCTATTTGCCCCAAACATCTGGGACATGACTGTCTTACTGATTTTTCATCTGACACCACATTTTATCCTAACTCCATACCATTTTGTGGATAATAAACAACAAAAGAGAGGCACCCCTAAGGGTGCCCCTCTCTTGTCGAACTCTCAGTTATTTAATTACAACTATTCAGAAGCATCCAATTCATCAGAGGCCAGCGTCTTTGCTGACTTCTTCAGATCCTCATCAATAGCAATAAAGTAAAGGGCATTCTCATCTTTTGCCCTACGCACAGAGGCATTCATTCCCAGTTTCCTTGCCTGAGTCCGAACCCTCTGCTGCATGTTATGGAAATCTTTATCCTCAAACAGGTCATCAATCTTAAAAGCCTGACCATTATCAAGAGATTCCTCAAGGGCTTCCCTAATCTCAAGGATAAGCCCACTTGCAGCACTCTGCCTAGTAATCTCAGGCAGAGCGTCAACCTTTATGATACTCATCTTTTTCTCTTTTCTTTATCCAATGGATATTACTGAATGATCGGGGCCGCGGCCCTTGACCATCAATAAACACCCTACCACACCAACTATTCTCATTCGCGGACCAAACTAAAATCTCTGTAATGACTGAGCTTCAGCCTGGATCCTATCCTGGAAATACCCTCGACCATTTTCTATCAGCCAGACCCGGATTTTGTAATGTTACAAACCCTCGGGATTTGACTTAATGATTTAGTAAAATTGAGTATGTATTTTTCGAGGAATCATTTAGACATGTCCAAACCATTCTTGGAGTTCACTTGGCATAGTTTTTACTGTAGAGTTTGTAGACTCCCATGCCAAACTATTTTCATCCATCATTAGGACTTCACTCATCTCTTTTTCATGCTCATATTTTTCATGAATACCAGGGCCAGTATTGACTATCTCAATTTCAATTTCTGTATCCATGTTAATATTTTTTGCACAAGCAAATACTGCTCCAGCCAATGAGTCAGCTAAATCCTTAGTCCCTTTGGTCGGGTGATCAATTTTAGTATTATTTAGTAACTTTAATTTCAACAGTTCATCCTCGACTAACAACTCGCTCCAGTATCCACGTAATCTATTGTCATAGATAGCAGTCATTAACGTATCGTAGTCTGTCTTTTTTACACCATGTAGATCAGCATTAACACCAAGACCTCTTAATGTCTGGATCATATCTACAGACTGCCATTGATCAAACGTAACAGATACTAGTTCAAACTTCCTATTCAGATCTAGAATCATTTGCCTTACAGCAGCAAAATTGATTTCCTTTCCAGGAACAGCTTCCCAGTAGTGAATCAAGTCAACATTTATTATTGGCAGCAATTCAGTTCCCATAGAAGTTTTTATCTCAGTAAATCCTGCACCATGAACCATAGACAATGCCGCCCTATCTCGCTTAAGTCCAAGGTCAACATGCATGTATCTCAACTTACCATCTTCACCATTAAACCATTTCTTAAATACGCCGTCTTCATCTATTGGATCATCATGATACATAAACGCTTTCCTTACACGCTCTGCATCTCTAAAGTATGCGTCCTCCATGTGTGGAGGTTCACATTCAAACCTTGCAGCAGCCTCAACAGGGTTACGAATATATTCCGATTCCAATTGGTGTCTTTCAATAGTTGGGTTAACGTCCCACGTTGATGCTTTAATACACCAAGTTTTAGGTTCATTCTTTTCTATTGCCCCTTCGTATCTCTGCTGAATGAAGTCACCCTTATACCTGGGGAACGACAGAAGGATAACCTTTCCAACCTCTGGGAATCTAGACATCACAGATAACTTACTCATATTATAGATTGCAGACGCTGAGCCTTTATTTCTAATCTCCCCCTTCAATTCTGAATCGGTTTTGAAAGCTGAAATCTCATCCAAAACAACAGTCATAACCTCATAACCTTCCCAACCCTCAGATTCAGAGTGACCAGAGAAACATCTTACTGGTCTGGAAAAGAAGAAGATTTCACTTACTCTGGGTTCAAACCCTTGGTCATTAAACCAGGGGCTGCCCAACAAAAGATTTTTTAAAGGCTCGAAGAAAACTCTCTGTGCTTGCTGAGCGTTAACAGCAAGATTTAGAAGATCAACATATACACCATTAGCCTTACCATAATACATAAGGGGATCTCTTAGACAATGCAATAGGTAAACCGTTCTAGCCATCGATATTCTAGAACAATGATCTTTACCAGATCCCTTACCTAACTGACATATAACCTCATTCTGAGTATACTTATTGTAACAGTCAGTTCCTTCTTGAACTCCCATTAACTTATGCAAAGTCTCTTCTTTCAGAATCTGTGTACTTTGCTTTACGATCTCCGTTTGTATTTCAGACAACGCAGGAAGATTCAAATACTTTTTATCCTGAACAAACACTTCCAACGGGACAGGCTCTTCAACTAACTCATCTTGATTCAGCAACTTACTGAAATCATCTAGTTCAAGATTTAGTCCCATGTAATCGGTCATGGTCTGCTATACTCCCTCTTGAACGGAATCATTACCGGATAGCTCTTCCACGGGTATAGGCGCGTCAACTATATTATTTGATGCCTCAAATACGGACGAGGCTTCTGCGTCGATTATATTTTGATCCAAAATCTCAAATGCATCCGCCAGATCCCTTTGCACTTTATCTCTAATCTCTGGATACTGCGATATTACATCACGAATGATCTTTGACAACAAATTGTTGACAGATTCAGCTCTCTGCATTCGTGCTACATACTCAACATCAGTCTGGTTATTATTCATCAACTGATGCAACTGAGCCTTCTTATGTGCTACTTCAGCACATAATTTCAAAGCCTGGATTCTGGCGCTGACCATTCCGTGATCCGTAGCAATAGTCACAGTCTCCCATGATTCCTTACCGATCTCATCAAATTCGCTAAGAGCTTTAATAGTGTTTAACTGAACACGTTCTAAAAAATATGGATCAGATTCCGCTTGACGATGCAAGATCAATTTGAATTCTTCAATATAGGTACGAATATCGCCACGCTCTAGGTCCAACAAGGACGCTATCTCTGTGACATTGTACCCCTTGATGTGATATTGCCCGACCTGATCTACCAACTCCAATTTGTCAATTAGGGTCAACTGGGTGTTAGATTCGTCTTCAACCATGATATCTGTCATGCTATATTATACCATACCTTACAGACCACCGGGATGGTAGGGGTCGCCAATAGGGTTGAGCATAGGACGTTCACCCATCATCTCTTCCCTCCAGTACAACTCTGCATCACCGTCAAATTCAGTCTCTTCAGAATCTTCAGGATCTTCAGGATTAAATGTCATCTAAATATTCCTCCAAATTGAGTACATTTATATAAACAAAGCCCACAATACAGCAAATGCCGAAATCTGTATCGCAATTCCCCAATACATGCTTAACCATTCATCTTTCATTTAAAATATCCATTCTGTTTTTCCGACACCATCTCCCCAAACATCCCATCCAGGCGTGGTGTCTCTCGCGAACAATTCAATCTTCTTTTGTGTAGGAAACATCTGCTCTATTCTTTTCCTTACCTCTGCTGGCTTCGCACTATGTAGTCCCCGTTCTTCTCTTACCAACTGACGTATATTTCTAGCCCCTCGAGGCTTGGGGATCCTTCCCATTTTACCTATGAGACACAACTCAACCTGACTCATAGTATAATATCCTGGGTTGACTTTACACTTATCCCACACAAATCCCATCGTGGCCCAAGCAAACCCCCACGCCATCATGACATCTAATGCCTGAGGCAAATGGGGGCTGCTTGACCACATAAACAATAAACACTCCTTGGGATCTGCTATTACAGACAAATCCAAAGCTTTGAGTTCGTCCAGTTTCATTGTAGCATAATGCGATATCGCTCCGCCAGTGTCGTTCTTCCCTTCTCCAGCGTGTTGACGCTGGCCTTGGTAATCCCACGGCGGATCGACATAGATTATCTGATACTTCAATCTTTAGCCTTTCTACCAGACTTTCTTTTTGAAGAAGCAGCCTCTCGTTTCAATTGAATTCGACGTTCCTGTTCTTTGTCCAAAGTCTTTTCTAAGGGCTGTATGAGTTTTGTCTCAACAGACTTACGTAATGATGCAATCGCAATATGAAACATCTTAGTAAAGTCATCCTTACTAGGGTTGCCGTCCCATTGAGCCATAGAAAACTTTTTCATAGCAGACTCAACTTCAGCGTTAGTGCCCCTTGTACCGAGATACTCGTTCATACTGTACAGCCATAAAAGACGCTCATTTCTTTCATCCGAAGATGACTGAGCAGCCCTTTCGACTAACACTTCAGGCTGTACGTCAGACACGCGTCCCGCATGAGTTGCAACGGTCATGATGCGTTAAAGCATTATTGCCACCGATAGCAATCAGCAACTCCTTATGCTCTGGAGATAGATCGGGACAATGTGACCCAACATACGTGAACAGATTGACAACATGATACATTGTCGGATTGTTCAGAATGCTATCTGGATTCGGGAAAGTGGTCCTAAACCCTTCCCCGCTCCAATACTCCATGATGCGATTGAAAACTTTCGTCGGAACCCCATTCTCCTGACAAATCCTGAGGATAACGCCTCTTACATCGTTAACCTTCTCATCGCGGAGATGGATGAACCCATCGAACATAGGTTTGATCTGCTGCTTGGCGATACCCGCAAACTCTGCGAACTGCTCAACCACAGCATCACGACTGTAGCCACGCACACGGAACTTACGGTTATCAACCTGAGTAGTGGAACCATTGCTGCACCACTCTCTCTCCAGATAAGCCTCAACCACTGGATGCGTTGCCCAAGTATCAGAGAACTTAATCTTAACTCCACCATAATACGGAGTGTCCTCCGTCAAGAAATTAAACTCATCCGTAGTAATGACTGCACCTAACTGGCCAGCATCATTGATACGAAAATGTTTAATGCTCGCATCATCACCAATAGCACCAGCTGCTGCATCTAAGACATCACTATGTGCCACATTCGGTAAATCCAACTCAGAAAATGAGGACACAGTGTTACCCCGAAACACAGCGTTCAGGGAACGACCAGGGGTCTCATTGACATGATAGTTGTAATTCATTGCCACCAAATCATTGGGGCTACGCTTAACATACGGGAAAGGCACACTGATCATTTCAGAGAACTGCTTGGACGCTCCATCCGTAAGTTTAACCCTATCCCCATTAATACTGAACACACTCTTGCTTTCAACCTTCAAATCATTAAAAGTAAAGGGTACAATTTCAGTATCTTTCATCTTTTCAGCGATAGCGCTTTTTGCTTCATCTAAAGTTATTAAATTACTCATTTTTTCTCCATTCCGTTGCCATCGGCAACTTTCTTTATATATATTTTACCACACAAGAGCGACACAATGCGTACCAAACCCATATTTCTAAAAAAAAACTTTACGAATAGGCATGCGCCCCATTCTCCTTAATGCTCAAAGGGGATACAGGAACAAACTGGGCATTCTCCTTAAACTCATCCAACTTCCTAGCGCCAACATACGACATGGCGCTCTGCAAGCCATTAGAAATAGAAGTCATCACAGAACCAACATCAGTATCACAAGGAACCCAACCCTCTGCACCCTCAACATACCTCGAGCCGGCAGCAGCAGAAGCCATACCACGGTACTGCTTCAACCTAACACCATCAACTTCCTTAACCAAACCTGGAGCCTCAACGCAACGAGCCAGCATCCCGCCAACCATCACAGCATCAGCACCCGCAGCCAGAGCCTTAGCGATATCACCGGGAGTCTTAATCCCCCCATCCGCAATAACCTGAACATCCAGGTAGTCAGACATGGCATCAGAACACTCCATAACAGCAGATAACTGCGGAACACCCACCCCAGTCTGCACCCTAGTCGTACAAGCAGCCCCGGGGCCAATACCAACCTTAATTATGTCAGCACCAGCATCAGCCAAGAACCTCGCACCATCCCCAGTAGCGACATTACCCGCCACCAACGTACATTTATACCCATTCTTGTCAATAAGCCCTCTCAGGCTCTCTACGACGCTCCCAGCACGCTTAGAATGGCCGTGAGCGACATCAACGACAAGCATATGCGCCCCAGCATTCAAAAAAGAGTGTGCAACCATCAAAGGAAGCTCATTAATGCCCAAAGCAATACCACAAAAAGAACCATTTTCGGCAACATCAACAAATTGGTCCTTTCTTTGCCGAATTGCCAAATTTCGATGCAAAACACCGACACCACCATGCTTGTAAATAGCCTTACACATCTCCAATTCGCAAACAGTGTCCATATTCGCCGCAATTATCGGCAAATCTAAAAAAATGCCCCCAGCCCCAGCCAACAAAACCGAAGTATCGCAATCCTGACGAGAAACAACATCAGAATAGCCTGGAGAAATCAAAACATCGTCATACGACAAAAAAACTTCACTCATTACCTAATCTTCTCCTATAAATAGCGCGATCGAGCCAAAGTGCGACCACCAAAGCAGACACAAAACAGCCAACACCAATAATAGCCAACCAAAACGCATGCAAAACCAACTTCACCACGTACCACCCCCTGAATCCCACTTTTTCTTACCCTCAATCACATCCCTAAACCCACAATGCGGACAATACATCTTTTCAAAAACATCAGGCCACTTAAGATCATACTTCCTCAACTCATGGGCATAAGACCACCACTTACCACACTTAGAACACGTAAAACTGAAAATCGACTCCCCAGTATACTTATGAGACATCATTCCTCCTTCTCAACGCACTTCATCCAACTCATTTCCTTGCTCCTCATCTATAGACGACACTTTCTTGTCACTCTTCAACGCAGCCCTACGCTCGTCCTGCCGCGCCCTAATAACAGCATCATACAAAGCCTGATGCTTACTCATATCCTGATACTTGTCCACTACATGTTCCTTCTTTCTATTTCAGTCATCCTCTGGTAGAACGATCTCGTGCCAACCCGGTTGGCCGGGGTACAACGGATGGTCGATAGATTGCGTAGCCACAAGGCTGCCGTCCTTCATCACCACCCACTGCGCCATAGCATCCATCTCAGACGCCAGCAAGAACGCTGCAAGATTATCGTTATACCGTCCCTCATCTGGGAAGGCCGACACGACCACACAGTCCTTGAACTCCGACAGGTCTATCCAACCTTCGCTTGTCCAAATGGCCTCCCGCGACAAATACTTATCCATTATATATTCCTTCTTTCTTCTCAACGACTTACACTTCTTACACTCATCCCACAACCACCTATCAGGCGTCTCAACAGCAACCCAAACGTGAGGAACCAATTTATAGCCATCTCTCTTACCAAAAACCCAACAACTATCATCCATCAATCAAACCCAACAAAGTCAAATAAGCAACAGCAGCCTGCTGCGGCAAAACACCATTACCCAACAACTTCAACTTGTGAGTTCGAGCCATCTCAATATCAGTAACCCAACCAGGAGGCAAACCCATCATCCACTCAACAAACGGAACAGACAAACGAGAACTAGGCTCCCCAGTCTTCGTCTTAGACGGCTCAGACGGCAAAGGCGCAAACCTGCCCAACATACACTCCCAACGCCTTACAGCGTCTTCGTACTGTCCCCAGTCACATGCTGCTCTATCGCCCCATGCAGACACGTATCGTCGTCCCTCTGATTCCTGCCCTTGTGATCCCGACTCGTCGGAGTCGGTAACAACAAAGACACCGCCGTCCTCAAATCCTGACCCCCCTCTCCCCGCTTCCCCGGACCATTCGTATCCGAAGTGCGCGGAGTCGGTAACAGATGAGGCAGATCCCACAGATTGAACCCGTGACCATCCGCCGTCACATCCGGCGTCCCCCCATGCTTTGCTGCCTGAGCAGTCGGAGTCGGCAACATCTTCACCGCCATCGGCAAAGACAGACCGAACCCATTCCCGTTCTTCGCCTTCTCCTTCGCCAAACGCCTCCGCTCCAAATAATCCTCCACACTGTCCTCGTCGTTCCGAATCAAATGAACCACCGTCGGAGTCGGAAACAAATCCTTTACTACGTTTTTCGGACTCACTGGAGGGGATGAGGTTTTCGATGAGTTCTCTTGACTTGAAGAAGAAAGATTCAGACTCATTTGACCCATTCTTGAGCCATCCGTTTCCCCTGTAGGCGATGCAGAACCATCTGTTTCTTCTATGGGGTGCCCCACATGCGTGATCTGCTCGCATATTTGTCCATCTTGCATCGTACCCACCCTTGGCCAAACTAGCGAGGACTTGCCCGAAGGCGTTACCTTCGTTGGCGGTGTATATTCCAAGAACATTCTCCAAGAAGAGCCATCTGGCTCCTGCTGCGTTTGCGACTCTGACAATATCATCAATTAACCATCTTTCATCGTTTATTCCCCGCTGACTGCCTGCCTGTGACACTGGCTGGCATGGAAAGCCAGCAATGCACACATCGACAGCAGGAGGATCCTGTATTTTAGTTATATCTCCTAGATTTTCGACACCGAATCGTTCTTCAAGAACAACCGACGCCCATTTATCGCTTTCTGCAACCCATTCAAGTTGCATGTTAAAACCGGCATATGAGAGGCCAAGTTCAAGCCCTCCATAGCCAGCACACATAGCACCAACCTTAAGTATATCCATTTCATCTCTCTATCTCTACTAGAGTTTCATCTTCAACATCATCAAATACTATGTCGTGGCCAGCATCTTTGGCAGCCTGGGCTAATACCTCTTTATCATATCCATATAACTTAGTAAAATGAACACGATAGTTGAACCATCCTTCAGCACTCATCCAAAACTTAGAATCTGTTTTCTGATACAACTCACCCAACTGCTCATCCGGCAGAAGGAATGACAGCACGCCTAAGGGCATATATATCACCATATCATAGTTATCCCCAGAATCTTTACTGGCAGCATACCTCTGCATCAACCCTTGAAACGACTTGATAGCCTCTTCAATTGGAGAACCAGAGTAGTAATCTATATGCCCATGCTCATTACGCTCTCTGGGGCAATAATCATCAACATGGGTTACCGTCCCAAAAGCACGACACACCATTGGACGATACCCATATACAGTGCATCCATTATCGTAAAAAGCACAGAATCTAGTCGTTTTACCGTCGTCTGTCCAATCTTTGTCAAACATCGCATCTACCAGTCTATCGACAGTAGCATTCATGTACTTATCAGCAGTCTCTTTGCCCTTATCTTCCATGATTAGGTAATACTGCTGTCTAATGTTATATGCTATATTAGCACACTCGAACATATGGACACGCAAGCCTATCTTACAACAGCGACCAGAACTCTTACACGCAAACTGCGTATTATTCTGTTCTGCTTCCACAAACCTTAATTGGTTGTAAACCATATCTAACTGCCCAAACAGGGCTATGTCAGAAGAATCAACACTATGTCTCATCTTCGATGTACTCATCTTTTACGTCCTCTCTGCATTGCTTTACGCCTATTCTCCATTTCCTTGCGCCTCTGACGCTTCTGCCTCTCCACTTGTTCCTGCATTTTAGACTTAGGACGCTTCATGGAAGTGCTAGCCAGATTTCTACCTTTACCCCTATATTTAAGAAGGTCAAATTTCTTAACCCAATTATATAGAGCTTGTGGAGAGATTGTAATGCTGTGACTCTGATCCAATCTTTTCGCTATATCTGATAAGTTCATCCGTTTTTTAACGTAATGCTCATAGAGCCACCCTTTATCTTTATACGGTTCTATTGGCATGGCGTACCTCTCATCAGATTGTACCAGACCCCGATGGCGAGAGCGTCGATTTCGTCGGAATTATACAATGAATCTTCAAGTTCTTTTCCGTACTTATCCTTCATCAACTTCCTGACCCTGGACTTCCTCTGTTTAGCAGCCCACTTCTTTGCCTCAGTAGCTCCCCATTGAGATTCCCACTTTTCCTTCTCCGCCTTGGTCACTTTCTTATATCCAATCTGACTTTTCCAAACAAGCGGATTCGCCTCAATGACAAAAGGACAACTCATAGCGAGCAAGCCCATAGTATGCCCAATAATATAAGATATCAATTTACTGGTTTTGAAATTTTGAATAAAGACAGCTTCTTCAATGACCGCAACACTAGGTTTATGTTTTTCAATCACACCTGGTAAAGTGCAATTAATAATTCTCAACTTTTCTTTAAAATCAGATACTCCTGACAAATCAATATTGCCAATCTCAACTATTTCATCATTGGAACGCATTACAGCATAAGCTAACGACCTAGTAGAAGGATCTATAGATATTATTGTTTGATTTTTAAGCGCACCTAGTGATTTCACAATGACATCTCCTTACGTAACTTTTCCTCATCCCAACCCCATCCAACTAAACGCTGGATATAGCGCTCCCTCTTACAACTTTCACAAATGTTTTCTTTATTATATATTGACAATATACCACCACACTCTCTATGAAAACCAGGACAAATCCTCTTCTTTCCAAAAGCCTCTTTATTTTCATGATATCGCTTAAGGATCTTAGCATTAGTCACTAGCCTCCTGCATGGGGTAGAGCAATATATAGCATTGTACACCTTTGGTAAAAAAGGCGTCTTACATTCTTCATTAGCACAAACTCTATATCCGTTGTCCGACATCCGCATCTGCCCAGCAAAAATCTCTAACATTACAATACAAGCATTGCTGAGAGCTTGCGCTTTTATACGGACGAACCGGCAGCGTATCCTCAAGAAATGCTTTATATATCTTCCTATACTTCTTAAATAATTTCTCTATAAACTGATCATCACGTTCCATATATATAGGCAAAATTTCTTGATTGTTCTTATTTTCGTAAATTACAAAACCACTAGACAGATCTAGACAATGCATGTATATCTGAGCCTGCCTGATGTGGTCGTCCTTTGGTTTATTATAAGTCCTTCTATAGGCGAAACCTGCATCAGATATTGATTTAAGCTCGATTAGTTTTTTCTCGTCAAAATTAATAATACCGTCAGCAGTTCCGCTAATAGGAGGATCATCCAGATTGACAGGAATCTCTTCTGATTCCAGGATGTCCATCTCTCTGAGATACGAATATATACGATCATGGACAGCATGTCCATTGTCAAATATCCTATGCGTTTGAGGGGCGAAAGAGTTTTCAACCTCAACCCCTCTAAACAGATATACCCAATACCTAGCACACTGATTTGTGTAACTAGGATGGAACCCATCCACACGCTTCAACTCTGTTTTATTCCTTGTCCCTAAATAATCATCAATCGATTTCAACAACTTCTCTGATAAGTCGCCTGTGTCAACCTCTACAACAGCCTCTTTTTTAGGCTCAGTAGCGGGCTTCACTCTTAACTTGTCTAGACTCTTCATTAATTCATGCCTCCTTTGGCACTTAACTTCAACGTATTAATATTCTCTTCTAGCGCCTGGTACAGAGTTTTCCATATGTCATTTCTCAGTTTATCTGTTTCCGTCATACGAGAAGACCGTCGTTTATAGGCTTGTGATTTGACAATCATTTGCGTTCTATACGCTGCTAATATTGTAGCACATTTAGATGCCTGAATTCCTAGATAATCATTAGGATTCTCAATAATGTCACCAACAATCCGCATGACCTCTATGAATTCCTCAGCCTCACTCCCCATTGCCTCTCTAATATAATTTGTATCAACCACTATATCATTCATAATCAGTATCCTTTATTAGTTCCCTAAATAATGCCCACTCAATTATAGCAACCTTTGTATCGCTATCTTCACCCAAAACGACAGAAATGCAAGGATGCCTATACTGAGCATTAAAGGCATCTTTACACATCTTTTTCCAAGCAGTCCTTGTAAGGGTAAATGTTTTCTCATTATGTTTATAGTCAACAAGAAACTGCCCCAACTTAGCATCACCTTTCATCATTCCACGCCCAGAGTTCTTCACCCCCTGAGCGCCATCTTTCTTGATCTCTTCCTTCTCAGTACGCTTAGGCATTCATTAACTCTTTCAATTTAATCTTATCCTCTGACGACAGGTCTATAGCACCTAATCCGTTCCACTTCTTATCCTCAAAGTTAAACCAGGCTCCCCTTCTCTCAATATGGCCACTCTCTACAGCGGTATCAATGAGTTCCCTATCATAATCTATCGTTCCCTCCTGAGGAAGGATGTAGTAATGCCCAGACGAACCAATAGAAGGAATCTGTTTAGTCTTGTCAATAGTCCAGACAACCTTTTGACTAGTAATCATCTTTGAGTCGTCCCTCTCCATCTCTTTCGCTGAATAGGACAGAAACAGCCGGACGATGTTATGCATATTGTGATGAACCGAATTGCCCATCTTCGCTTTAAGCTGTGCATACAAACCGCTCAAATCAACAGTCTGATGCGCTATGAACAGCATTATATTTCTCTCTTTGTGTAAATGATGCACCAGTTTTTGCAAGAAGTAGCCCTGGGATCTAGCCTGCAGCCCCAACGCCTTACCGCCCTCTGCCTTGGCATAGAACTCTTCTTTAATAATGTTACTTAATGAATCAAACAGAAAAATGTGCTTCTCAACAGGATGCTCGAGGTATCCAATCAAATTCTTAATCAAATCCTCCACAACAGTGCCCTGCATCAAAACAATATCATCAGTATCAATACCACATTTTGCAGCATACTCGTCATTATACGAATACTCAGAATCAACCACAACTGGTCTATAACCCATCTTTTGGGCATTCGCCATCACATGATATGCCATAGTGGTTTTACCCGCTGACGGTGTTCCCCATAATAGATGGGTTGCGCCAGTATAAAACCCTCCGCCTAAAGCACGATTAAGCCCCATGCTTGGCGTAGGTATTACTTCTCTTTGTGGGACTTTATCGCCCCTTCTTTTATCAATTACTAACATTTATATTCTTCCTTTCAATATAATCTTCAATCTTAATCATAGAATTTGGCGTACTCAACTTGTATCCGTCAAGTTTAGCAATTCTAGTTCTTCGATCCGTAATGGCTTCTAACTTTGCAGCATACCACTGACCATTACTCAGCATGCTGGCAAAAGCACTATACAGATTCGGGAAAATTACAATTTTCGACATTGAATTCCCATCCCAACAATACATGTTGGCCATCTTAGTTCCCTTAGAGGTCTTAAACACCCTGTAGTCGAAACAGTACATCAGAGACTTTTCGTCACTAAACACACCCAGCCCATGACTATACAAATACTTATTGTAATGTTCTTTACCTTTATTCATTAACAATATGAAGTTATGCAAGTCTGTATCTTGATATTCAAAGGCATCACAATGCATGTGTATGCCTTTGTCACCAACTAATGCATAAACATAATCTCTACTGGATACTTCACAGTCCCTGTCCGCAAACAATGTTAGAGATCCTGTCTCATCCTCTAACTCGACTCTCATATTCCCAGGCCATTTCTTAGCAGCACGCACAACCCCTCTAACGATATGAAGCTCAGGATCTTTAACATCAAAATCTGCACAGTTCTCAACGAAATCCGTAAAAGCATCATTAAACGTCTGCCTTACCGGTAACCCAAGGATCGGAAGATAATACTTCTCATGCTCATACTCAGATACATGATGCACCGAAGCGAACGCCCCGACCTTATCTAGATTCTCTACAATGGTTTTATTCACAGCGCTCTTACGACACTTGCCGGTAAATTCCTCATAAGAAGAGAATGGGCGTTTATTCTTTATTTCCTCAATTGCCTTTTTGCCACAAGAAGCTACATTTGACAGGCCAAACCTAATCCCATACCCCTCTACGTAATCAGCGGTATCAATAGTAAAGTAATCATCAGATGTGTTTATGTCTGGGGGCATTACCTCAATGCCCATTCTTTTTGCTTCAAGAATATAAGCAGTTATCTTCTCTTTATTATTCTCATTAGATAGCATGCTCCACATGTACTCCAAAGGATAATAATACTTCAACCACATTGTTTGATAAGTAAGCATAGAATATGCAACAGCATGTGATTTATTAAACATATACAAAGAAGACAACTCAAAGTCATTCCATACCTTCTGCGACACACTTTTGCTAAGTTTCCCATTATTCAAGAACTTTTCTTTGAACTTATCAAACTCTCTAATATCACGTTTCTTTCCGATAATCTTACGAAGAGTATCTGCCTCAGACCATGAAAAGCCAGCAATCTCAACAGCAACTGCCATCAATTGCTCCTGAAACACCACTGTTCCGTATGTATCTTTGAGAATAGGTTCAACTGAATCATGAATATACTTCGGCTTAGCCGTTCCCTTCTTGCAAGCGATATACTCCTTACCCTGCGACAATAGGGCACCAGGCCTTACCAATGCATTACTAACAACGAGATCATTGAAATCAGAAATACCCATACGCTCAATAAGATTTGTATATGCCCCAGCCTCTGCCTGGAACACACCAGAAGTATTACCTGAATCGATTGCTTTATATATTTCAGGATCGTCCAGCTTCAGGGAATCCTCTTTAATGTCCACCCCGTGCAGTTCTTTAACTTTTTTAAGACAGTCAGATATGACAGAAACAGTCTTCAAACCTAAAATGTCAATCTTGATCAAGCCAATATCTTCAGCGTCAGTCATCTCAAAGGCGGACACAAGCGATCTGTCGCTTCCCCCGACCTCTTTGCGTGTCTCCACCGGACAGACCTCGCTGAGGGGCACAGAGGACACGACCATGCCCGCTGCGTGGATACCAGTATTACGTATGCGCCCCTCCAACTTCTCAGCAGTTTTAATGATGTCAGGATATTTCTGACAAAACAGTTTGCCCTTATCGTTGCTCTTCAACTCACCAAGAGTTTCAAATAATGGCGTAATACCATTAACATCTGCATACGGCAAAGCAAACACTCTGGACACATCTTTAATGACCGACTTTGCCTTGAACTCGCCATATGTTGAAATGGCAGCAACATTGTCGTATCCCCATCTTTCAACAAGATAGTCTTTAACCTCTTTACGCCTTTTATCCTCAAAATCCAAATCAATATCTGGATAATCGTTTCGTTCAGGATTTATGAAGCGAGCAAACAATAGGTCATACTTCAGGGGGTCTACAATTGTAATATCAAGAACATAAGCCAGCAAGGAACCTCCAACGGACCCTCGCCCAGTACCCCGACCTATACCGTTAGTGTCAGCCCACTTGATTAAGTCCCAAATGATTAAAAAATAATCAGAGAAATTCAATTCACTAATTATGCTTAACTCTTCCATCAGCCTTGCAAAATAATCTGGATTCTCGTCCAGACCCTTTTCGCCTAAAGTAAACATGGCTATCTCTTCTAAGTATTCATCAGAGTTAAGACTCTTCATATACTTAGGCAATAACGACTGCCTCGTCTGAACCTCTGCCGAACACTTTTCGGCTACCTCAACAGTGTTGGAAATAATTGAACTTTCCCCATAGCCGGCTTTATTGAACCATTCAGATATTTCTTCTGCATCAGCGACATACGGAGTTATGTCGTCAAATCTTAAAAATCTATTTGGATACATGACATTCAATTTGTCAGTAACCGACATGGATGGCATAGTTGCACAACTATGTTCTGTCGCATGCCTCAGAACCTCTGCATTGAATCCTGGGTATTGCGCAGCTGTCAGCAGAACCTCTTCACATCCTGCATCCTCTTTAGTAGGATAATGGCAGTCAGCGGTACCAACAACCTTTCGACCATACGCCTGCGCCAAATCAATAATACCATCATTGATCTCTTTAGGGTTCCAAGGCTGTATCTCAAAATAAAAATCGTCTTTGAATATTTCTATAAACTTTTCGGACAGTTTCGCTGCTCGACTTTCGTCACCGTTCTCTATTGCCTTGGCTATAGCACTACCACGACACCCCGACAATGCAACAACATCATCATCTACCAATGACGACAGTAGAGGGAAATCAATTCTGGGTTTATAGTAAAAATTATCAGCCCAGGCTGTTTCAGTTGCTTTAAATAACTTTGACAAACCCTCATTGTTTTTAGCAAGCAATATTAAATGGAATCTCTCCGCCTTCGCATCCATATCATCATTATTCACATCTGGAACAAAGTACGCCTCTATACCAAATATAGGCTTAACCCCATACTTCTTACAAGCGCTTTGAAACTTAAGAACCCCGCCCATTGTTCCGTGATCAGTGATTGCTGCTGCAGTCTGACCATTCTTAGAACTAATACGAGCGATATCCTCTGGCGTAGACATTCCATCCAGAAGGCTGTACTCAGAATGACAATGCAAATGTACGAAATCATTCATTACTTCTGCCACACTTTCAATAGATGCCTCAACTCGACAGGAGAGATAATTACTGTCCTAACGCCTCCTTCACTGAGTAGATCAACAGCGTCCTCATGATGATACTTCGTCATCGCCCTTACTTCTTTGATTCCAGCATTAATGATCGTTCTGGCACAGAACACACACGGCGTCGTTGTAAGATACATCGTAGAATTTTTGGTTTTAGAGCCATTATGTGCAGCATGTAGTATTGCATTCAATTCAGCATGCACCGCCCTACACTTACGAAAGTCACGACCAGGCTCTCTGGTTAGACAGGAGATAGCGCAATGCTCAGTTCCTTTTGGAGAACCGTTATAGCCAGTAGACAAAATACCCATAGTTTCTGAGTCAACAATCACAGCACCAACAGCTCTAGACGGGCACGTTGACCTCTGGGAAACCACCTGTGCTATATTGAAGAAATACGAATCCCAGTCCGGTCGATTATCTGGATCATGCTTTGGTGGCTTCACTGTGGCCACGCAAACTCATAAAGATCAGATAAGTCATCAATCCTTATCATAGTCTCATCTTCCAAGTTATACTCCTGAGACATCAGTATCCCCATCCCAACTTCGTTTATTTCATTAACCACATCTGAACTGTCATCTACAAACACGTCCATTCCAAGTTTTTTATACAACTCGACCTTCTTTCCATTAGTTGCAAAGTGAACATCAGAATACATAAATCCCCACTCTTCCAACCATCTTCCAGTAACCAGTATAGCAGACTCTTTGGCCCTAGAAGTCACAAAATGAACCTCATGCCCTTTGCCGAACAAATCATTGACGACATGCCACGCAGTCCTTATTGGTTTCATATTCAACCAAAATGGACGCCCCTCAAGAACCGACTCATACTCATCCGGTAGATCATCATAGTACAGCACCAGTTCCCGATCACTTACATCAAGTTCTAAATCGTCAGCAAGACCTCTTGCGCCAGCAAGAAAATCACACACAACACCATCTATATCTAATCCATAGTTCATGTTAAATGCCACAGGGAGAGAGGCGACTGCCCCTCTCCCCTAGCAAACCTACTTTCTACCAGTCACTGGCAGGAGCGCTTGCACGCTCGCCAGTGGTCAGATAAGTCTCCTGCTCACTATAAGGAAGAGACATGTACATACCATTCAGATCATGCAACGCCAAGGCAGTAACTGCCTCAGGCTCGTCAGCAATCTCCAACGGGATAAGAGTATAGTTAGTGTCCGAAGCACCAGATCCAGTACGTGCATACTTGTAATACCGATCCGTAATGGTTCCAAACTCCTTAGCATACTCAATCAATGTAAGCCCAATGTGCCTCTGGTTGAATGTCGTATCCACAACCCTAGGCTCCCAATTTCCAGGCTCAACCTCAACTGCAACATTAATCAAAAGATGCGGACGAGGCTTCCACCTACCGTTAGAGGTAGCCTGTTCGGTACCCCAACAACGATACCCATGCTGCTCGCTCTGAGCAGTCGAAGCAATCTTCCACTTCCAATTGATTACCGACGTAACAACATTAGTTGTCATAGCCGTTCCAGCCTCAGAATCAAAGTTGGTAGAATCCTCAGTCAGTTCCTGACGGAACCTGATCTTAAAAGAATCACCATCTTTAAGGCTAAAATACTTCTTAGCACCACCGCCTGTAGACGATGCGCCAATCTGCTTTTCCATTTCTTGTAACGATGTAAACGTTTTCACTTTTTCTCCTTAGTTATTTTATAGTTTAATTTTACTGTTACTAACAGCGTCTGAAATCTCAGAAGCTGTCATGTCGCCGGGATCACCGCGCCCATCGGGACATTCTGCCCAACGCACACGCCGTCCACGGCATGACACCATTATATCATGTCCCATCACCTGTCCAGCCTCATCAGCGTCAGGAAATGCGATAATTTCATCAAAATACTTTCTGATCAGATTATACTGATTCTCTGAAATCTTAGAACCAAGTGTGGCTACAACATTTGGGAAGCCTGCCTGATGTATTTTAATTGCATCCAAACTTCCTTCTGTTATGACAACAGAGTCGTATTTCTTAGCGTTGCATAGATTGAACAACACCTTTGCGCGTTTAAATCCATTAGTATACAAGTATCTAGGCTCTTGATCTTTATCAATTGCCCTACCAATCATACCAACCAACTTATAACTCTCATCTCTAACCGGAATAACGACTCTTCTTTTCTTGTCTGAGAAGCAGACTTCAAAATATTCCAAGGTGTCTACCTCAAATCCCCTATCTGTCAGGGTAGACAGTTTATGGATATCTTTATCATAATCTATTGTCAGACCATCTATTGAAAGTTCTATATCCTCACTGGTATCCACTTTCTTATTTAATTTTATTCTCAGAAGATCAGGATTGACAACTTTGTTCTCTATCACATCCTCATTCAGTAATCTTCTATGTAGTTGCCTAAAGTTTCCCTTTGCACCGCATGATGGATTGAAACACTGCCATAGGCCAGTCTTAGTGTTGACATAACATGACGCACTGTCAGTATTCCTATGGAATGGACAGTAAATTGCAATCTCTTCTATTCCCTGTGCTTGCACATTTACGTTGGCTCTATCAAGAAGTTTCTGAATGTCGTCTAGCATTCTTGAAACACCAACTTAAAACTATACAGATCCTCCCCATGTATGTATTCCAGCATCAGTCTAGACTCGACCTGTCGGCCATTGTAGAATTCCTGACTTATCATGTCGCCAATCCAAGGCTTTAACCTATTTAGAGTATTGGGATTTTCAACTACCCCAGTAACCATTGGATTGTCTCCGTCAAACTCTAAGAATTCACTAATCTCATGGTATTCGCTCATGCTAGATCCCATTCCTCTTTCCAATCTCCCGTATCTAAATTCCAACGAAGATAAAAACCAAAATGAGTTGCACGCCTAACCTTTCTACTGACAACCTGAAATACATCAGAATTGTATTCCCTATGTATTGCTAACACTAAATCTGCATCGTAAGCCAACTGCTTAGACCAGGCAACCTCTTCCAACTCCGGTGGACGCTCAGAATGGCCATCCGACATAGTTACTGCAGCAACATCGATAATAGGAACAGAGTTCTTTACGGCCATCCTCTTAAACGCCTTAGAGAGATTCTTGGCTTTCTCAGTCTCATTTCTCGCACCACTGGCATCATCAAATAAACCATGATAGTCAAGAATAACCATATCCGGCTTATACTGATCTATTTTGGACTGCACCATATGCTGATCAGCGGTGTCCATGCCCTCTGTAGTGACGACATGAATAGGATGCTTACCTTCATACGTTTCCTTTGCCCAAGCTTTATACTTATCAACAATGCCTGGGTTTGCAGTTACCAAATCAGTATTAGAGAAATGACCTTCACCATTATTAAGCAATGTATCAATACGCTGAGACTCCTGTTGTTTATTCATCTCAAGTGAAATAACCAAAGGTGTGTATCCAGCACGCCAAGCATTAACTGCAAACAGACGCGCCACAAATGATTTACCTACACCAGTCCATCCAAGCAAAACAACAAAATCACCAGCCTGCCAGCCTCCGAAAATCTTATCCATAATCGAAATACCACTTGGCACACCGATAATATCCCTGTTTTTCTCCTTTGAACGAGCAAGAAGATCTTCAAATCTCTCTTCCCACTCATCAACCAAATTCGAGTCCTTCAATGAAGAACTGATTTTGATCATTTCACTGGTTCTAGACATTAGGTATCCTATTGCCTCTTTAGGGCCAGCTTCCTCTACAAGGTCATTACTTCTTGACAATGCTGTCCTAACCTGTTGAGCCAAAGATTCCTTATGCGCAACATCAATATAATATTGCAATGGCTCAGTTACGTGGAAGACTTCAAAGTCTGGGAAATGATGTTTAATAGTTTCCGACGATGGAACCTTCTTATGTGAATCGTAATGATCCGTAATAAAGGACCATACGTCTTTCTGCTCAACAAATACATTCTTAACGTTCTCTGTACCACATAAAGCAAAATCACCATCAGCAACGATGGCATTCAGTAGTTTAGTTTCGTAATTCAATTTGACTCCATCTTAAGTCTAGTTTGCTCAACAATTTCCTTGAATCTCTTTTTAGATTGTTCTTCAAATTTAGACCTTTCTATTAAGTCTTTAGATTTCAAAGCAAAATCAAAAACCAAAACAGCGCCATATGTGTCAGTAACAAACTTACTAACAGCATATTTCAACTCTTCGTAATCAAAATGCTCAACCAGGCTTTTAGCAACCTGCTCCTGCCTTGGCGGATCTGGAACAAACAACTTGCCATGTTCATCACACTTCTCCTGAAAGAAGTCTATCAAATCCTGCCCAGTTTGTTTCTTCGCCATCATCAACCTCCTTCCACAGCAACTCGAGTCTATCAAATTCACTGGTCCCAGCAAGGACTCCTATAGGAATCTCATTATCATCATACTGCCCTATCATATATGCAGCACAATTTAATATTACTGGACACTCCATGCAGAGACTTTTAGCGTACTCAATCTCCGCTTCGATATAACTCAACCAATAATGGCTACGGGCATTTGCGTTACACAAAGCACCGTCCAACTGTGGCATGGTTATTCCTTATCTAATTCAGAGAGTTTTGCCTCGATCTGTTCGTCAACCTTTTGCCAGAGTTGTGCCCACACCGTATCATTGTCAACAACGTCGGTTCTAACCTCAGCTCCAGCATCAAGCCTCAAGGACTCGTAGTTTCCTAAGTTCTTTGTGATGCCCAATGACACCCAAATCTTACCTTCTTTATGGTTATCACTCATTAAAATTCTCCAATGCTCTTTTACTCTTTTGATTTAGGTCCCTTATTCTGGACCTAAGTTCTCTACTGGTTATATTCTTTTTAGACGGACGGCCCGGGGGCTTCCGCTCTGAGAAGAATGATAGCATATCCGCAACATCATTCTGCGTATAAACCCTCCAATTCTTCAAACCGGAGTCTCCACCGACTCGTTTTGGTGGGGATAAGTGGCCAAGACGCTCGTACCTTCTAATTGTATCAGGCTTCCTCTGAACAATCTTGGCCACTTCCCCTATTGTATAAACTCGCTTCAAAAATAGATACGCATTATCTAATGGTATCTCAAGGATATCTTCAGAAGCCAGTTGTTTGATCTTAACCTTATTAAACTTTTTATGAATAGATAAAACCTTCACCAGATCAGGTCCATAAGCATAAACCTTATTAGGTGATACTTTAAAGTTCAAAGCGATCAGCCTTATCTACTATTTCTCTAAGGCTAGCTTTAGTTGCATTTTGCCATACATCTCCTGGTATATCCCTCGACCAACCGCAACCCATACAGGTTAAATCAATATATGTCGATTTTGCTATACCATTGGAGAGTATTCTTCCATTACATTTTCTACAATGAACGCCAGCCTTTTCCATTACTAACCCTTCGGAAGAGTGGCAGCAGTGCCGCCATCGCCAACCTGAGTAGCAACAATGCTCTTCAGAACGGAAATTCCTGCACCTACAGCAGCAACACTCGCAGCCTTTGCGCTGGCCATATCGCCAACAGTAAAGACAGCAAGGAAAGCTTGCGCTGCAGTCCAGATAGCCCTCTCAAGAGCATCTTTAATAAAAGTTGAATTTAACATTTTTCTCCTTTAATCTAGCCAGCAAGTGTATTCAGCCGTAACTATCCCATTTTCAGGATGCACGAATTGTAAATGCTGGGACGGTCTGCCAATAGCAGCCAGTGATTCCATAGCATATGTATTAGTAGACTCGGGACTGCCAGCAACCCTACACTGAACGGTATTAAACGTCATTTTAGTAGGAGTATGCCAATGACCACAGAAAACATCTTTAAAATCTTCTGCAACAGCCCCAACTTTCCAGCCATATATCTTCTTTTGGAACGGATAAAACGAACCAAAAGATCTGAACTGGTCGCCGTGGCACAGTAGACAACTATAATTCCCGATTCTGTCTACTGTATACCAATTTCGCTCCCCGTGGCCATCTGGAATATCAAATGTGATTCTTGGTTCAGATTCAAACATTAAACTGATAATCCTATACAGCATACGGTCAGCGTTTGTTTCGGGATCATGATCCTTTCTTGCTCTACCGCCTATGGCACCATGATTGCCAATAACGCCAGAAACATGAACGGAATCAAAATTTTCAAGCATTGTCCTAAGGAAAGTAGCCATTATCCTAGGGCCATCAACTGTGACCTGTCTATACAGACCGCCATCAATTAAAAACGATTGCCCTGGAAATATCAACTCTCCTTCTACAATGTCACCCAATGCCCAAACGTGTAGTTTCTTCACTGGGTGATTTTCTCTTTGTATATTAGTCAGATGTACGACCTTCTCTGCGAACTTTTGAATTCTTTCTTCGCACACAGAAGAATCATAATCTGGTGTTACCTTTGCCAACTGCCAATCTGCTAAAACAGCGACAGCAACCTCTTCCCCTTTAGTCCTTCTATCCTTTTTAGGAACAGGGACATTCGGGAAAGACAAGGTTGAAATCTCATCTTTAACTGCTCCATAAATGGCAGCAGCAAGATCATCTTTCTTATCCTTGACTTTGTTATATTCTGTTACTAACTTGTTATATGCGGCTCTAAGTTCGTAGTCATTACTACACTTATCACCGGTAAGTGGATCTGTCTCCACAGGGAAGTCTCCTGACTCGAGCCTAAAGCGGCAGACCTTTTCGCCCTCACAGGCATCAAGATCTTTCCTACATCTAGGATCTGCATATTTTTGATTATGTACATTGGGGATGAACTTGATTCCACATCCCGCTGCTTCACATACCTTCATTTGGCCTCCACAGATGGCTTCCGACCATCATACGCCGCTCTCCGACCCAGAACGCGGACCTAGGGAAGATTTTCCTGAGAGGTCCCGTTTCACTACCTTGCGACCTCTCCGCTTCTCAGCGGTCCTGCTTGCTGTCTCTCTCAACTTGTCCCTATGCTTCCAAGTTAGACGCCTACCCTCGCTATGAATAGCGGTATGCTCCTGAGCTGTGCATAAATACAAATTGGTTATGCGATTGTCTAGTTTTTCTTCATTGATATGGTGTACTGTTTCCCAGCTAGTTAGATACCTATCTAGGAAATCCTCCATCACAACACGATGTTCATACACATACCCACAAATATCGTTAGGATGATCTGGACGCAACACTCTGACATACCCCTTGTCGTCCACATACTTGCCCCCGCCAAAATTTGGATTACTAGCCCCATCGAAATGATGATCCACATGCCAGTTGATACCCTCTCGTTTAGAGGGTAAACCCTTAGTACGAGCCACAATCTTCGGCAGTCAATTGGATCTTTGCGGTAGAAGAGGCATAAACTTGGTATCCAACACTATTGGTGTTAGCCACACGTACCATAAACACCGTATACACTTGACTAGTTATGCCAGTACTACTTTGTAACAACACAGAATAATCTCCTCCAGCAACCTTCATACCACCTGTAGACTCTTCAGGAGAACCAAAATACCATTGAGCGACCTGGGTGTCAGAAGACGCTGGCCCTTGAACTAATGAGAAATAATATTGACTATCAGCATCGTCTAGACCATCAAAGTCAACAGCCGGGACAGTCAACGTAATTCTGAACAACCTATTGGCACCAACAGTAACTCTAGTATCGCTAACATTGTCATAAGCAGTACCACCTGAATCTTCGCCAGTTTGAGTAAATCCGATAATTTCTAATGCATTAGTTGTAGTATTCATGCTGGCGGGCCGTTTAGATCCTGTTGACTGACGCGCCAAAACGCCCTTAGCGTATGTCTGAGTCGTAGTCTTAATAGCCTCAGAATTTGTTGACATCTGCTGCAGCCTGTCAGAACTGATCGGAGTACCGTCGCTCCAGCTTACAGTAGAATAAGTTGTGTACTCTGCCATTGTATCTCCATTATACCATTATTAGGCTTCCAAAGCAGCCAATCTTGCTTCCAATTCCTGTATCGCTTTGGTTAGAATCGGTATAAACTCTAGATAACGCAAGTTCGGATGCCATGATTCCTCAATATCTTCCTCGCCCTCGTCGCCGGGGACCGCTTTTTGATAACCATGACTCCACAACCCCATACTATCCGCATCATCACCAAGTAAAGTTTCTACCTCTTGAGCGATAAATCCATGATGCAGACGTATACCAGCACGTACTTCCTTGGTTAATGAATCTGTAGAATGCTTCCATTTAAAAGTGCGAGGACGCAAACCTTTCACGAAATCCAAACCATATGTTGCATCCTGAATATCAGTTTTCAAGTTGACATCAGAAGTACCACTCAACGACCTTGTGTATACATCCTCCCACGCATGGCTAGAGTTACCACACTCAATTCCAGTCCAGACATTAGGGCCTGGCTGAAAAACTGCATTCACCGGCCAAAAGTCTTTAGATACCAGAATGTTAGTGTCTTCAATCCTAATCCGCTCAGTACCGTTAGTAGCGAACCCTATTTTGTTAGCAGAGATACGATACATGCCGGTGTTATCATCATTGTAGAAGGCATAACCGGGGGTAGCAACCGATCCACCCCAATTCTCCAAACCGTTAAGATTCATTCTCAAACGAACACTAGAACCCGCACTGAATGTTACCTCGTCGGTGTCTGATTTATAGAAACCCAAGTTTGTGTCATTAGTAAACGAATATCCTGGCGCAGTAGAAGACCCATGAGCAGCCCTAATCGTGTCTCCTTCTGTATAACCACTTGAAGTGTAGTTACTAGAATGTATAGTACCCGCCGATGCTTGTGTCCAATCAATATGTTCATTTGCTACAAACCCGGTTAGAGAATCATGATTAAAATCACTAGACGTATAAGTAGTATCCGTAGCAGTAAGAGTAACCGTCTTGGCAGTATTATCCCAAGTTTTTTGAACATTAGTGCTTGCCACAATAGCCGAATTGACCATTGTGCCTATATAGCTTTTAACACTAGCATTACCGTTAGAATCAATAAACGGTGCATAATCGGAAGAAACCGGTGTCGCTGCTGTCAACTCAGAAAGATCTAAATCGAAAGCCCCGCTATTCAAATCCATAGCGAGTCCAGCAGTATAAGTAGTATCCGTTGCACTAACAGTTACGTCCCCTGTAGCACCACTAACCTGAACATTGGTACCTGCAATAATAGAATCAACTCC
>MDTC01164274.1_pt1 | contig 27332 bp, 27 predicted proteins | sample 811181 | NCBI WGS metagenome assembly MDTC01 (sample SAMN05326644, study PRJNA326480) | marine metagenome | isolation source: seawater | place: Pacific Ocean: North | collected 2011
CCAAAGATGAGCGTCGGGTGCAGCACATAGCGGCTCCCAGTTGCGTCGAACTGGTAACAGGTCAATGCAACCATATCGGCAATCTCATTCAAATAGGGCTCACGATTTCTACTCTCAATTAAAGCAAGTTCGACATCCTGTTCACGCGGCTCTGTACCATAGAGGTAACGCATTACTTCTCCCTCAGGTGACAAAAAGGTCAAAACCGAAGGGTGAACGAAGGTCTGATCCCGCTCTGAAAAAAAGAATTTGAATCCAACCGACTCCGTCAGGCGCTCACTCTCCGCGGCCGGTAACAAACCGAATGTCCAGTTGTCTGGAACCTCGTCAAGTGAGGCCGTGACACTGGCCATTGTCTGCAGCGTATCCTTGACATCAAATGAAAGGATGACAACGCGGTAACCTGCCGCATCTGCATCAATGCGCAGTCGCGACAGGTTTTGAACTGTTAAGGGGCAGACGTGCCCGCAGGTGTAGTAGGACAGCACCAGAACCGTTGGCTGTCCGTCCATAATTTCGAATAGTTTTTCCGACCCTGATTTGGTCACAATACTGACATCCGGCACGGTTTTCCCGAGGTAATTTGCCTCGTCTACACGCAGTAATGCAGTATCGAGCTCGCCCGTCATATCCATTCCACGCAGGCCGAACGCGGCTGAGCTGACGCAGGCTAGTACAGCAAAAACTATTGCAGCGGGAAGCTTCAGGGTGTGCCCCCAATGATGTATGCATTGGCCGCAACCAGCAGCCACATGATGTCAACAAAATGCCAATAGAGCGCGGCACCCTTGTATAGGGTTGTCCTGTTCTCGGTCATCAACCCGGACGCAACAACATATAAAACAATCAGATGGATAAAGAGCCCAACGATTACATGAGAAGTGTGCACCCCGGTCAGGGCATAGAAACCATTTGCAAAGGGGTTGGCACCGGGGACGAAGCCTTCGCCGGCCAAATGCATCCATTCGTTCATGTGCAATACAACGAACAGTGAACCAAGCCCAAAGGTTGCCACAAGCCAGATAATCGCCTTGCTGCGATCACCCTTCTCGAAGGCCTTTTCAGAGAGAACAATAGTAACGCTGGATGCCCAGAGAATGACCGACAGCCATAACGCAAAACTGAGTTCGAGACCTTCCGGGATATAGGTCCCCCACTCGGCAAAATTCTCGATTCGACCCAGCCAGAAGGCAACAAATACCGTACCGAAAATAATGATTTCAGACAGAATGAATGCTACTACGGCTACAGGTCCCAACCCCTGCTCTTCATCAGCCTGGAAGAATTCTCTTGCCCAGCCTGCAAGGCCAACTGCCATCAAGGCCAGTACGATACCGCCCATAACGATACCAACATCAGGCATACCCCAGGCAAAGCTGGTCAAAAGTGCGATCGCGGTGAGCAGAACACCTAGGCCGACGACAAATGGCCATAGGCTGGATTCATGATGGGAATGAACAGTTGCGGCGTCCGTCATGGCTGAGTTGTTCCTGTAATAAAAAAGTTAGGTCAGACGGCAACGGGACTGTATTTAGCAGACTCGCGTTTCAGGTAAAGGCTTCAACAATCAATTGGCTTAAAATACTCTGAGCGCTACGGCGAAAGCTTTCTAGTTTGCTTTCGCCGTGGATGTTCAGGGTGTTTTCAGGGTACAGCCGATTTATTCTTGATTCTTTACAGGGGCCCGACGTGTTTTCAAGAAGAGTAATTGATCCACATCAATTAGTAAACAGCATGTCAGCATTAAACTCACTAATTTTTTAGGGTTATATTTTTTATCGAAAGTAAGCTTGCCCTCACCGCAATAATTCACCCTCAAGTACTACCTTACAAAACTGCCCTCGGGCTGCCGACAAGGCTTTCCACAGAGCCATCCACAAGAGCCATGGTTTTGAGCGACATCTCTCCACCAGCAGGCAATCCGTGACCCCCTTCGGGCAAACTAATAAGCGTGCGCTTGACTGAGATGTTAATGTTCTGATTTTTTAGCGATTGTGGCAGAGTAATATGGTGACAAGCAATATGAATCAACTCCCAAATTCTTCCTATGCACTTGAGTTCTCACACCCGGAGGAGCAATCAATGGCTGCCCCCTGGCTCTGGCTGAGCATCATGTCGCTGGCCACAGCAGGTGTATTTTCGGTCCTGCTGGTGATGGCAAGAACCCCTTACCTCGGCGAGTTGATACCCTATGTTGATTTCTTTCACACTGCACTTGTCATTCACGTCAACATGTCAGTGCTGGTCTGGAATCTGTCCTTTGCATGCCTGCTCTGGAGCCTCATAGCCAGGCCCAGTTTTCTCTTGCTCAACAAGGCTATCTTTGGCCTCATCTGTTGTGCCGCGATACTGATAGCGATCGCCGGTTTCCTACCACACGCCAACCCTGTCATCAGCAACTATATCCCGGTACTCGATAATCCCGTGTTCCTTATCGGGCTGACAGTGTTTGCGATTGGCATCGGCATGCAGGTGCTCATGTCCCTGGCTACTACACCATCGGTCGGCAGCGGCCTGTTGCCTGACGGTGTTATCCGCCTGGGTCTGAGCTGTGCCGCTATCTCACTGCTGGTCGCACTGCTGGTTTTCCTCAGTACCTGGTTGCTGCTGTCAAAGGAACTTGTCACACATTCCTACTATGAGGCACTGTTCTGGGGGGGCGGACACATACTGCAATATACGTATACGCTGGTAATGATGGTTTGCTGGCTCTGGCTTGGCGCCGCTGCCCGTATCCAAATGGTTATGAGCGAGCGGATTATCTCAGTTATCTTTCTGGCTGGTCTGTTACCTATATTTGTTACGCCGCTTATTTTCTACAACTATGAAGTGATCGACCCCCGACACAGGCAAATGTTTATTTGGCAAATGAGTTTCGGTGGCAGCCTCGCGACCTTTCCACTCGGGCTGGCGGTCTTCTACGGCCTGGTAAAACGGATTACTGAATCTGACCGCCAAAGGGCCGCTCACTCGGCCCTGATGACTTCACTGATACTCTTCGGGTGTGGTGGTGCAATCGGCTTCATGATCACCGGCAATGATGTCACGGTACCCGCTCACTATCATGGGTCCATCGTTGGTGTAACCCTGGCCCTGATGGGTGTTGCCTACGATGTACTACCAAAAATGGGCTTTACCAAAATTAACTTCAAGTGGGCGAATATCCAGCTATGGGGATATGCCGCCGGACAGTTCATGCATATATTGGGACTGGTCTGGTCCGGTGGTTACGGTGTCCAACGCAAAGTTGCCGGTGCCGCTCAGGGACTCGATTCAATTGAGAGGGTTGCAGGCATGGGCCTCATGGGAATGGGCGGCCTCATTTCCTCACTTGGTGGACTGCTGTTTGTCATTATTGTCATCAGAGCATTGCTCAACCGCGGGGAAGCTAAGCACCAGCACCCAGGCCCATCCGAATCATCGGAAAGAGAACCATAGCCAGCAGAAAGATAATGACAAAGAAGATGACACTTCTGTAAGGCAATGGTTCTCCATGCATCTTTTCAATTTGATTCAGCGCTGCATCTGAAACCATGTAGAGAAAGATTCCGGTTGCCGTGTAGAGGATAATTTCAAGCATTTCTGCCCCTTCAATAAAGAAACGTTGTGGACCTGCCCAAAGTTCTGCGCGTACGAAAACAGCCTTGCTTCGGTCTCACCGCGCATCATAGCCGATGCAATTGAAGATTCACGTTTCTATATTCAGTTTCTTGTCTCAGGGGAATTGATTTAGCTCTATTCTGGGCATATTCTCCCACTAGCTTTGATGACTAATAAAAAGAAGGTGGGGAAATGACAAAATATTCTGCAACTGTAGAAGACGGCATTGATGGTATGCGTGAAATGGCTAAGGGCAATTTCAATCTTAGATGGATGGATTCAAATCCCGAAGGATGGGGACAGGAGGTTACACCCAGTCAGGATGGCCTGCGGCTGGAAAATATTGAAAAAGGGCACTACGCAAAGGTCCCGGAATTTGGTTCCCGCCATGGCAGCATGGCACCACGCGGCTGCTATGTCCCCGACGAAACCCCTGGGCTAGATCAGTACACCTTAAATGAAATGTCAGAGGTCTGGTCGGAAAACGCTGCCGCCCTCTATGACGAGGCTGTCGTTCGCCAGTGGAACTCGGTCACCGATATCCCCTGGCATAAGCTGGAAAAGCTCCCTGATGATATTGAAAAATCGGTTTGCCAGATGTGTACCGGTCTGACTGAAGTTGAGTTTGTTGCCGGTGACATGCCTGCTCAATGGCTGCATCGAATCAATCATGATTTCCATGAGGTGAAGCTATTCCTCGCCACACAGATTATGGACGAGGCACGGCATATGGATGTGTTTCGCAAGCGAGCCTTGGCAAATGGTGGTGGTCTGCTGAGTGCATCCCCTGCTAACCAGGACCTGCTGGGCGCGATACTAACCGCCGGTGATTACACAACTGCAAGTGCTCTGATGCACATTTTTGGTGAGGGTTTTGTACTCACCCTGTTCAGGCAGGGAGAGTTCCTGGCACCAACGGAAGTCGAAAAAACAATATTTCGCATGTGCATGCAGGACGAGGCCCGCCACGTCGCCTATGGCGTAAAACACCTTCAGTATCTGCTGGAGAGACACCCTGAGAGGGAAGAGGAGATCCACAAGGTTCTGGACCTGGGAGAGCAGGCTATTTTTGCCCTGACCATTGAGCCACAGACATCCGAACCGCGTGCGATTCTGGCGGGTGGTGGAATGGACAACATCGAACTGGGCCTGGCGCGAATGGCATTTATCTACCAGAAGCAAGTCAAGGAATATATCAGTCGCCTGAAAGTAGCCGGCCTGGATCGGCTTCCCCGCATCACCATTCCGCTGGAAATACCCGATCTGGGTCTTGCAGCCTAACTCACAGGGAGGAAATCAAAGTGACAGATGCAACTACTTTTCCTTCTGAGGCCTGGTTTACTTCCCTGGCGGATGTGATGAAACAGGAGCGTGGGGCCTATGAGTCTTTAGGTTCAACTGACTGCACCATGGTTGTTCAACTTGACGAAGCCGAAGGTGCTGACCTCTTCGAACTGGTATTCGAATCCTATGGCGTGGAGTCGATCCGCTGCCTGAAAAGTATTGATGAGGCCGCGCCCGATCACTTCGTTGTCAAAGCCTCTCGTGCAGTTTGGCAGGAGATGATCGACAACATCATCAGCAACGGGCATCCGGATCTTGAGCACACGCTCAACTTCCTGACATTTCCCGATGATCCAATGGTGGTCGAGGGTCCGGACCAGCTCCAAATTGACGCTTTCTTTCGCTACAACCAGAGCCTACAGCTGTTTTTCAACGGTGCGGCCAAGGTTGCAGCGGCATAATTCAAGTTTGGAAACGGGGGACCCAGATGCTTTTTGCACTGGCTCCCTTGCTTTCATCTCAGGATTCGGCTGGTGCAGACGCCAGGACACAAACAGCACAAACCGGTTCAAGCGGTAGTTTTTCAATTCTGATCCCGGTCAGACCGACACCCACTAGCAGGGATGCAATCTTCTCGACGAGCAGACTGAGTCCTGGGGCATCAAGGTAGCCAATGTAGAAATCAAACATATTGACCTTGATGAAAGTATGATCCGTGCCATTGCAAAACAGGCAGAGGCGGAAAGAGAGCGAAGAGCTAAGGTCATCCATGCGACTGGTGAATTGGAGGCATCGGAAAAACTCCTTGAGGCTGCAGTCACCTTGTCAGCCCAGCCCCAGGCCCTACAGCTACGCTATATGCAAACACTGACCGAGATAGCTGGTGATAAGAGCTCGATTATTGTCTTTCCTTTGCCGATTGATCTGATAGACAGTCTAAGGGCCGGTACTGCGCCTCCCATCCAGGCCCAGGAAGGCACGGAGCACTAGAGGGCAAGTTCCATATAGACATTCGAGCGCGAATAATCTGACTCGTGGGGTAAGTCCATTTGCTTGAACCCCAGCTCTCGGTAAAGACCGAGAGCTGGGGCTAGTTTGGTATTGCTCTCAAGGTACATTTTCCTGAACCCTTTTTCGCCGGCCAGGCGTACGACGGCCTCACCTATAAATCTGCCAACTCCCCTTCCCCTGGCCGATTTAACGACGGCCATTTTTGCCAGTTCACACAAATGCTTATCCCTTCTAACCAGCGCGCAAGTGCCAAGCACCTCCCCGGTCTGGGAGTCCCTGGCAAAGACTATTTCACCCCCTGTATCAATGATGGACCCCTTCGGGTCATCGAGAACCTTCCGGTCGGTTTCCTCCAGGTAGAAATATTCCGAGATCCAATCTTCATTCAGACGGCAGAAATGATCTGCCAGATCCTTTCTGAAACCAACGATTTCCACAGACGTCTGCCTGTTTCGCTCAAGAAAGCGCTGGTGAAAGCTTTTCAGTGCCAGCGAGCGTTCGATGGTCTCCATATAACCAAGAAAGTCCACCTGGGTCTCATCAATCAGTTCCTGGAGGGTAGATTCGATTTCCGACCAGATGGGCTCCAACTCCTTCAATTTAGCCTTTCCAGCACGGGTGAGCGCCAATATTCGTTTGCGCCTGTCGTTTGCATCCTTATAAGCGGCGATCAGTTCTGCTGCTATTAGCTCCTTGGCAATATGGTTCACCGATGGGTGGGTGATGCCAAGGCCCCTCGCTATATCCATCACAGCGCTAGGGCCCGATTTCTGCAGGTAGAGACAAACGGGGAACCAACGGGGCTCAAAGTCTTGACCGCTGTCCCGGTATACGAGGATTCCATCCTGCATCAATTGATCGGACAGTCGCCGTAACCTGTTTCCGAGGGCCAGTGCACCAGCATTCTTTAAAATGTCCATATGTGTCATAATATACGTAACTTATTACCTATTATCTTCAATAACGAAATAATTACAAGCCCCCCTGTCCTTGTGAACGACTCTTCTGCAATAGTCTTCCAGGAATGTCCTATAGAATTAGCCAGCAAATGGCCCGCTGAGGTACTATTAGCGGATGAGCATCACAACACCGCTCACAATGTCGTCCCTGAACTTAACTGATTACCCACGGGAAGAGTCGCGCACTGCAATCGCAAATGTGCAGCCTGCTGGTGCAATCCATTAAGAGCTACCTTGCCACCTCTTCCAACCTGCTCTGGGTACCTTTTCAGTTCTACAAGTGGCTTGTCGTGGTGCCTGTATTTCTAGTATCCACGCTGCTGGTATGTGTGCTGATTATCCTCCTATCAACTTTCAGCCTACAAAACCTGTCAGCAAGTATCGGCGCCTTTTGGGGCAGGCTAAATGCACTATTCATGCTAATGCGCATTGAAGTTGAGAGTGATGAAAAAGTTGCTCCCGGTCAGTCGTATGTCATCGTCTCCAATCACCAGAGTCTGGTTGATATTTTAACTCTCTATGGATACTCGGGGATGAACATCAGGTGGGTGATGAAAAAAGAACTACGCGCAATACCTATCTTTGGCCTTGCCTGTGAAAGGATGGGACAGATTATTGTTGACCGCTCCAATACAAAAGCTGCTGTTGAATCCATCAACAAAGCCAGGAGCAAAATACGGGATGGCGTATCAATCGTATTTTTTGCTGAGGGTACCAGGTCAAGAGAAGGTGAAGTCAAACAGTTTAGAAAAGGGGCGTTCAGATTGGCACAGAAACTCGGCATACCAGTTCTGCCGGTAAGCATTCATGGAGCGGGCAAGATCCTGCCATCTGACACACTGGATTGGGCTCCCGGTGATGTCAAAGTTATGCTACACGAGCCGATCCCAACCAAAGACCTGGGCCTTGAGGACGTCGATGCGCTTGGCGAACAAACAAGGCAGGTTATCGGCAAGGTACTCGCCGAGAGCTAGCGACGTTACAACAAACTCCACGTAACAGGAAATAAAATGCGACCGAACCACGTTCTAGGTGCCTGGCGAGCCAACAAACAAACTATAGGCGCCTGGCTGTCAATTGACTCGCCCTTTGTCGCCGAGTCGATGGCCAATGCCGGTTTTGACTGGGTATGCATGGACATGCAGCACGGCCTGCTGGACTACAACGACGTCAAGCGCATGTTACCGGCAATCTCAACGACGGATACAATTCCTCTCGTCCGTGTTCCCTGGAACGAACCCTACGAGATAATGAAGGTTCTGGATGCAGGAGCTTACGGAGTCATCGTCCCCCTGATCAACAATGCAGAAGAAGCAGCGCGCGCCGTTGCGGCTTGCCGCTACCCGCCAAAGGGCATGCGTTCTTTCGGGCCCACAAGGGCCGCAATGTATGCTGGGGCTAACTACGCGCAGGAAGCCAACGATGAAATCGCCTGCATTGTGATGATTGAAACAGCCGAAGCACTCGAAAACCTTGAAGAAATTATGTCTACCCCTGGCGTGGACGGCGTCTACATCGGCCCGGCTGATCTCGCCTTTGCTCTTGGGCTGCCTCCAGCAGGGAACACCGATGAGCCGATACACGTTGAAGCCGTTAACAAGATCTTTGAATGCAGCAGGAAGCACAACATCGCTGCCGGCATTCATACCATGTCCGTTGAATATACCCAGCAGTACCTGGAACAGGGATTCCACATGGTGACTCTGGGTAGCGACGGTGGATTTATGGCGCGCATGGCGCGCAGGGAACTAAAGGCAGCGAGGCAGGGAAGTCATGTGGAAAAGATCGATTCAGAACCAGGCTTCTACTAGCAAGTGGACGGACCTGACATGAATGCGCTTCGCTCAGACGCCAATGGCTGTTTTGTCTGCGGACCTAACAACCCAATTGGGCTGCACCTGAAATTTCGGCTGGAAAATGATGTCTGCCTCAGTGAGTTTACTCCGCAGGAAAACCACTGCGGTTACGACAAGGTGACGCATGGTGGTATCGTCTTCAGCGCACTTGATGATGTCATGGCAAACTGGCTGTTCCTCAAGGGACTGCGCGCTTATACCGCTAAGTGTGACATCCGCTACAAGGACACCCTCCCCATCGGCACGCTGGTCAGGCTCGAGGGCAAATGTATCAAACAGCGTGGGCGACTGACTGTTATGCAGGGCACCATGACCCGGGATGACAACAACCAGGTTGTCGCTGAATGTGAAGCTAGCTTTATGATGGCTGTTTAGGTTGGATTGGGTTGGTTCGGATAAATCTAACCGATTCCCCTCCCTCCGCTGGCTCGCAGCCCTCCGGGCTAGGCGCCCCTGACTTCCGTCACTTCCTCAGGAACCCATCCGGGTTTCCTTCGTCATTCGGCGCTTCGCTTTAACGGCTACGGTATGAGAATCGATTAGCCTTATCCTTGTGACGCATCACTATTTAAAGTCTCTATTCACTTGTTTGCAGACTGTGTCCGGGAATTTCTTAGCGAAGCCTTCAGGCGTAGCGCCGAATGCATGGAGATAGACCTGGCAAGGGCTATCAACTAAGTGGGGGGAGCCCGGAGGGCCACAAGCTGCGGAGAGAAGGAATCTTCGGACATAAGGCTGCACGACGACTAATTCGATCGTGACTATGCTCTGTTTGTCACTGACGCTAAATCTGATCTGCAAACAACCCAATCGAGACAGCGTACTTATTTGCACAGTTATAGTGCAGGATGGTGCGGAAATTTCCGCCTACGAGGTAGCTGGTTTTCTCCCCGTCATCCGGTATTACAAGCGCGTAGGATTGCGCATCACTGAGGGGCTTGGATGGTCGAATGCCATAGTTTTGCCATTCTTCCAGTGGCAGCTTGGCCGTGTGATGGCGTAGTGCCCGGCAGCTTTTATCAGCTTCAGGACGTGGCAAAGATTCAGGTTCAAGGTCAGCCGGCAGCTTTACCCGGGCCCCCCAGCCGGCACCTTTCCGCCAGCCATTCTTGTTCAGGTAGTTGCCGATTGATGCCCAGACATCAGCACGATTGGACCAGATGTCCTTCTTGCCATCACCATCAAAATCCGCCGCAAAATTTAAAAAGCTCGATGGGATGAACTGGTTTTGACCCATGGCACCCGCCCAGCCTCCAAGAAATTTTTCAGGCGAAATATGGCCTTCCTCAAGGATCTTGAGCGCATTGAATAATTCATTGGTGAAGAATTTCGATCGACGAGGGTCATACCCCAGGGTCGCCAGGGACCTTATGATCGAGTACTTTCCCTGGTAGCGACCAAAACTGCTTTCGAGACCCCAGAAGGCAAGCAGGAACTTTGCGTCGACTTTGTATCTCGCCGCCACATCCAGCAGCAGTTTCTGCTCCTTCTCGTAATATCGCCTCGCCGTACTAATCCGATTTTCGGTGACCCGGGCAGTGAGGTATTCCTCAAAGGTCTGAACGAATTCAGGTTGTCTTCTATCAAAGGTAATGACCCGCGGGTCCGGTTCCAGCCCGTTGAACGCAAGGTCAATTGTACGCCTGCTGATTCCCCTTCTCTCCGCCTCCTTGCCCGTTTCAACCAGCCACTGCTGAAACCCGGAAAAGTCCGGTGCAGGAGAGGCGGCCAGGCTGTTGAAAGAGCCGAACGTCAAAACCAGCAAGAGCAGGCGCATCATTGATAACCACCATCCACTAAATATTTGCATCAGCACCAACATTTGCCTGTCCCTGGTCGAGGTACGATTGTAGCAATATTCAAACTGGTTTATTCCTAACTGTGTTTCGAGGAACTGCGCCTGCCCGGATATGGGCCGATGGTCAGTTTGCCCGCCGCATCAGCATATAGCCGACGAGGAAACAGACCACAATCGGAATCAGGCTGGCTATCGCAGGTGGAAAACCAAATACCAGGCTGGCCGGTGACAAAAGGTCCTGCACGAATTTGAAGATAATGCCAATGACCAGCCCGGTCACAACTCGCATACCGGTGGTCGCCTCACGCAAGGGACCAAAAACAAATGATATGGCAACAAACACCAGCCCAACAGTGGCAAACGGTTGAAGCACCTTTCTCCAGAAGCCAAGTTCAAACTTACTGCTGTTGAGGCCTTCGCCCCTCAGGTAGTCAATCTTGTAGCCAAGTTCCCGGATAGACATTCTGTCAGGCTGGACCAGTATTTCGCTGCTCAGTATTTCCGGCGTCAGGTTTGTATGCCATTGCAGGCTGGTTATTTTTTCACTTACGCTATTGTCGCCATTGATTTCGGTGACGATGACTTTTTCAAGCAACCAGTAGTCGTCTTCACCATCCATGTCATGGAACACTGCGCGCTCGGCAAACATGGTTTTAGCCAGTTCCCGATGCTTCCCATCACGAAAATAGAAATGGCTGATGCCCTCGAGCAGGCCACCCTGACCAACCTCGTCAAAGTGCATGTAGATGTTTCCTTCCCGGTACCAGAAACCAAACTCAGGCGTAATCTCATTTTCATCAGACATTGCCCGCGTACGGTCATTTCTGGCAATCCGTTCAAAATCCGGCAGGATGTATTCACCTACAAAAAGACCCAGCCCGACCAGAACCAGTGCCGGCTTGATAGCCCCCCATGAAATTGCCCAGGTTGACACTCCTGCCGAGCGCATAACGGTCAATTCGCTGCTGTTGGCCAGTAGTCCGAGACCCGCAATACAACCAATCAAGGCAGAGAATGGAATAGCCCCATGAAACATCCGGGGCAGGCTGTAGAGGACAAACTGGCCGACATTAACCAGCTTGTAGTTATTGCTGACATCCTCCATCTGCTCAATGAAAGTGAAAATAGCGAGCATCCCGACAATACCAAAGACGGCGATTGACATGGTCACCCCCACGGTCCTTGCAAGGTATAGGTCAAGTTGTTTCACGGCGTGGAACGAATCCTGTCAACGAAGCGGGTGAACAACGAGATGAACCATTCCATTCGAAAGATTCCGTAGGTAATAAGAATGAAAATGCCATGCACCCACCACATACCCACTTCTATCGGCATGTTCTTGGAGGCAAGGCTCGATCGAGCACTGCTGAGGCTTATGATGTAGAGAAAACAGATAATCATCCCGGGAACCAGGCGAGTAAATCTTCCCTGCCTCGGGTTCACCCTGCTAAGAGGTATTGCCATCAGGGCGATCACCGGGATCATAAGAATTATCGAAATACGCCACTGTAATTCGGCTATGTCCCTAATGTCTTTGCTGCCCACCAGTTCCACCAGCTTCTTTGCCCGCCGGCGCCGCTCTCGTTTTTCCGCAACTTCCTTGGCAATCAGCTGCCCATACTCCTCATATTCGATGATCTGATAATTTTTCTGGCCCGGCTGACCGCTGTATCGATAGCCGTCGTTCAACACGAGGAAGCGACTGCCAGTTGCGTCGACCTGGGTTCTTCCGGTTTCAGATACAACCGTATTCACATTTTTTGGGCCAAAGAAGTTCGTCTCCCTATATTCATTAATAAAGACTCTCGACAGTTCACCTTCAGCGGTGAAGTCCTCCGCATAAGTAACGCGCTTGCCCGAGCGCAGCGTCTGAAATCTACCCGGCGCCAATGTGTCGAATTCCGTCAGATTTCTTTGCCCCGTAAAGAGTAGCTCTACCTCTCTCTCACCAAGGGGTTTCAACCAGAGGGTCACTAGAGCCGTCAGAAAGGCGACAATCAAGCTCAAGATTAAGGTGACGCCGATCAGACGGGCGGGGCTCATGCCGCAGGATTCCAGCACGACCATCTCACTGTCGGCGTGGAATCGTCCATAGGTGAGCATGACGGAAAGATAGAAGCCAATAGGCACAATCAGTTCCAGAAACCCTGGCAGCCTGTAGGCCATCAACAGAAACAGGACATTCTTACTGAGCAGGCCGTTAGCCGCATCGGTCAGATAACCACTGAACCGCCAACCCATGGATATCGCCAGCACGATACAAGTTACCGCCAACATCGAGACGAATACTTCCCGGGCAAAATATCTAAACAGGATCAAACTATTCTAGCCTGCGTATTTCATTGTATGATTTACCTGATTCAGCCAATTTGTTTAACTTGATTTCGTTTTTGATTAAATTGTGGCACTTTTCTGTACTCAGCTAGCCAGCAGATAGTGCAGGCTACCACACTCATAAGATTATAGGAGTTCACATGGAATATGGCACCAGAGCCGGCAATCCCAGCAAAACCAGGACACAATGTATCGTTGTAGGCGTATACGAAGACAACCAGCTGTCGCCCACGGCGAAACTACTGGACAAGGCCAGCAAAGGACATATCCGGAAAGTTTTGCGCCGCAGTGATATCCAGGGTAAGCCAAGCCAGACCCTGCTGCTCCATGACGTTCCTAATGTTAATTCACCAAGAGTCCTACTGGTAGGGCTGGGCAATGCAGAGACCATAGATGCCCACCGGTTCGCGTCGGTGACGATGGCTGCCATTACACGGATAAAGAAAACCTCAGCCAAAAACACCCTGTGCTGCCTGCTGGACGCTGAGGTGAATGAAAAAGACCTCGCCTGGAAAACAGCCTGCATGGTTGAACGGTTTGATGCTGGCCTGTACAGCTATACGGAAATGAAAGGTAAACCACCGGAATCTCCACCTACCATCGAGTCTATTGACTTCCAGCTAGCTGACAAAGCAGACCGGGATGAGGTTTCGGCTTCAATTGCCCAGGCTAAGGCGCTAACGCTCGGTATTGCCGCCGCCAAGGATGTTGCCAATACGCCGGCCAACATCTGTACACCAACCTACCTCGCAACCGAAGCCAGCCAACTCGAAAAAGATTACACCTCGATCACAACCACAATCCTTGAAGAAAAGGATATGGAAAAACTTGGCATGGGGGCCTTTCTTTCAGTAACCCGCGGCAGCGACGAGCCCGCCAAACTAATCGTCATACAACACAAGGGGGCAAAACCAAGGGACAAACCCCATGTTATCGTTGGCAAAGGCGTCACCTTCGATAGCGGTGGCATCAGCCTGAAGCCCGGCGCCACCATGTACGAGATGATATACGACATGTGCGGTGCGGCAAGCGTGCTGGGAACCATGAAAGCCATAGCTGAACAACAGCTGCCTATGAATGTGGTTGGCGTGATTGCCGCGGCAGAAAATATGCCTTCCGGGAAAGCTTCTCGGCCCGGTGATATTGTAAAGACCATGTCCGGCCAGACGATAGAAATTCTCAATACAGATGCTGAAGGTCGACTGCTGCTATGTGACGCGCTTACCTACGTCGAGAAATTCAACCCTGTGACCGTTATCGATATCGCCACCCTCACCGGTGCATGCCTGATCGCTCTTGGTACCCATGCAACAGGCCTCTTCTCCAACGCTGACGAAGTAGCCGAGAATTTGATTGAGGCCGGCAACAACACACTGGACCGCGTCTGGAGAATGCCGATCTGGGAGGAATATCAGACCCAGATCAAGAGTGCCTTTGCGGACATGCAGAATGTAGGGGGTAGGGATGCAGGCAGTATTACCGCCGCCTGTTTCCTGGCCCGATACACCAAGAAATATCGTTGGGCACATCTTGATATCGCTGGCACCGCCTTCAAGTGGGCTGGGCAAAACAAGGGTGCAACGGGTCGTCCGGTTACCTTGCTGACTCAATACCTTAACGATCGTGCAAACGAGACTTAATGACCAGAGTAGACTTTTATCAGATAGACTCGAAGGAGGCGCCACTACTTTTTGCCTGCCGTCTCATCGAAAAGGTTTATCGGAAGGGGTACAAGATCTACATACATACTATGTCAGAGGCACAATCCGCGGAACTCGACGATCTGCTCTGGTCATTTCGAGATGACCGATTCATACCGCACGCGCTCGAGAGTACCGCCGACGATGCACCCATCAAGATAGGGCACAATGTGGAACCAGATGAACACCAGGAGGTGCTTATTAATCTCTCCAGGGAAGTCCCTGACTTCTTCAGCCGTTTTGATCGTGTCGCTGAAATTGTGTCACTGGGAGAAGAAGGCCGCCACTCAGCCAGACAGAACTACCGCTTTTACAGGGATCGGGGGTACAGTTTGCAATACCACGAAATAAAGCAAGCAGCGAATCAGCAAAATGTCTGACGACAAAAAAAATCCACAGGAGACCCCCCAAGGGAAAATTTCCCAGGTTCCCCTGTTGAATGAAATGGTGTTCAATTCAGAGCTCCCGCTCAAGCCCCCACCAAAGCCCACCAAAAAGCGCTTGAAAAGACCATTAACAGATCATGGACCGGACTATGACCCGGAAACACTTGATCTCTTCGACGAGCTGCCACCTCAACTGGAAGAGCCTCGCGCTGATTCTTCAAAGGTTATCGATGGCCTGGTGGAAGAATACTCCGAGGAAATAAGCCGGTGCCTTCGTGAAGAACTCACTGAGCAGCTTGGCTCAATTCTCGATGAGCTGACCCAGCCGGCAAAAGATGACCTTGAAGACAGCTCGGAAGACGACCCAGAAGAGAAGGACGCTTAACACGGGGACAAACCCGGTCGTCAGTGTATAATCGCGCTCTTTCGTCGCACCATCAGCAAACAATGAAGAAGTATCAACCACAGGAATTCGAGCAGACCTGGTACAGGAAGTGGGAAGAAGCAGGCTACTTTACTCCATCTGGAAGTGGTACACCTTTTTCCATTGCCATCCCGCCGCCTAACGTTACCGGTACATTACACATGGGGCATGCTTTCCAGCATAGCCTGGTGGACTCCCTGATCCGCTATCGCCGAATGAAGGGCGATCAAACCCTCTGGCAGATGGGAACCGATCACGCGGGCATTGCAACACAACTTATCATCACTGAGCAGCTGGCCGCTGAAGGCATCAGGTGCATCGACCTGGGACGCGACAAGTTCATGGAACGCGCCTGGGCCTGGAAGGAAGAATCAGGCGGCACCATTTCGAGCCAGCTACGCCGGCTGGGTGCTTCGCTGAACTGGGAAACGGAACGTTTCACCCTGGATGAAGGACTAACACGCGCGGTTCTGGAAGTATTCGTGCGCCTTCATGAGGAAGGGCTGATCTATCGTGGAAAACGGCTGGTCAACTGGGACCCTCAGCTGAAAACCTCAATCTCTGACCTGGAAGTGGAATCAACGGAAGAGAAGGGGCACCTCTGGCATTTCCGCTACCCCCTCACGGATGAGAGCGGCGAATATCTGGTGGTTGCGACAACCCGTCCTGAAACGATGTTGGGTGACTCTGCTGTTGCTGTACACCCCGATGATGAGCGCTATACGAAACTCGTAGGCAAGGAAGTTGCGCTGCCACTGACCGAGAGAACGATTCCCATTATTGCAGACCACTACGTCGACAGGGATTTCGGAACCGGTTGCGTAAAAATTACTCCTGCCCATGACTTCAACGACTATGAGGTTGGCAACCGTCACGACCTGGCTCAAATAAATATTCTCAACGATGATGCGACGCTGGCCAAAAATGTGCCTGAAAAATACCAGGGCCTGGATCGCTTTGAGGCGCGCAAACAGGTGGTTGCCGACCTTGAAGCACTTGGGCTGGTCAAGAAAATTGAAGACCACATGATGGCAGTTCCCAGGGGTGAACGGTCTGGCACGATCATAGAACCCTTCCTCAGTGACCAGTGGTTCGTCAACATCAAGCCACTGGCAGAGCCTGCCATCAAGGCAGTGGAAGACGGTGATATCGTTTTCATTCCCAAGCAGGCGGAGAACATCTATTTTGCCTGGATGCGGGATCTCCAGGACTGGTGTATCAGTCGACAGCAGTGGTGGGGACACAGGATACCGGCCTGGTATGACGGCGAAGGGAACATTTATGTTGCCAGGAACGAAAAAGAAGCACGCGAAAAGCACAATCTGCCTGACGATCTAGCACTCGCCCAGGATGACGATGTCCTGGACACCTGGTTCTCATCGGCACTCTGGACCTTCTCCACCCTGGGCTGGCCGGATAATACCCATGAGCTGGAAACCTTTCACTCGACCGACATCATGGTTACGGGTCACGACATCATCAGTATCTGGGTTTCCAAAATGATAATGATGACACTGAAATTCATTGGAGAGGTGCCCTTCAGAAAGGTATATATCCACGGTCTGATTACTGATGCAGCCGGCCAAAAAATGTCCAAGTCCAAGGGCAATGGCCTGGACCCGATGGATATTATTGATGGCATCACTATTGACGATCTGGTGGAAAAAAGAACAGACAACCTTATGCAACCACGCATGGCAACCCGAATTGAGAAGGACACCAGGAAAGAATTTCCCGATGGGATCATGGCCTACGGTACAGACCCATTGCGCTTCACCTTCTACTCAATCGCATCAAGCGCTCGCTCCATCCGTTTTGACATGAAACGGGTAGAAGGCTACCGCAACTTCTGCAACAAGTTATGGAATGCGGCGAACTTCGTTTTTCTCAATACCGAATCACTTGATAGCGACAGCAAAAGAACGCTGACAATTGCTGACCGCTGGATCATAGCCGAATTCCAAAAAACCTCGGCCGCCGTTAACCTCGCCATGGAGACCTACCGCTTCGACCTGGCTGCGAAAGCACTCTATGAATTTATCTGGGCCGAGTTCTGCGACTGGTACCTGGAGCTAAGTAAACCTGTATTGAACTCAGAGCAGGCTACTGCGGAAGAGAAAAGAGGAGCAGAGTATACCCTGCTGACTATCCTGGAGGGCACCCTGCGCCTCGCCCACCCATTTCTTCCCTTTACGACGGAGGAGATCTGGCAGCATATCCCTGAAGCTATTCGCGGTTCAGCTGACACCGTCATGCTGCAGCCATATCCGGAAGCTGAGGACGCGCTCGTTGACGAAGAAGCGATCGCTGACATGACCTGGATTAAGGAGGTCGTCACCGGCATTCGGAATATTCGCGGTGAGATGGATATTTCATTGTCGAAACCGATCCCAGTACTTTTCCACAATGGCGATGAGAGGGATAAACGGCTCCTCGATAGCTATCGCTCCTTACTCGAGTTTCTGATCAAGCCAGAGGAGCTCACTATGCTGGCTAACGATACTGCTCTGCCGGTATCGGCCACTCACCTGGTTGGCGAGATGCAGATGCTGGTTCCAATGAGCGGTTTAATCGACAAGGCTGCAGAAATTGTACGCCTGCAAAAGGAAATTGAAAGATTAACAAAGGAGCAGAAGCGTGCAGACGGCAAGATTAATAACCCTGACTTTGTCAAAAAGGCTCCACCTGAAGTAGTCCAGAAGGAAAGAGACAAGCTGGCAGATATATCTTCTGCAATAACAAAATTACAACTTCAAAAATCCAACATAGAAAACCTCTAAAAAGGCAACAAAAAAGTCTTGCACACTATTTCAAGATTATGCCTTAATGCGAAGTATGCTGCCGGCGTTAATAGATCGCGACAGGTGCTTTACCCAGGTGAGGCGCAGGAAGCCAGTGTGGTAGCGGTGAGAAGAGCTGCACAATAATAAAGAGGTATTGGCCATGTCTGAGAGACAGTCAGGAACCGTAAAATGGTTCAACGACGCCAAAGGGTTCGGTTTTATCGAAAGGGAAGAGGGTGAGGATGTATTTGTCCATTTTCGCTCAATTCGCGGTGAGGGCTACCGCACGCTGAAGCAGGGTGCACGCGTTGAGTTCGATATTTCCGAAACTGACAAAGGCTTTCAGGCGGAAGATGTTGCAGAGATCTAACAGGCTCGCAGCTTCCTACCCGTAACAGTGATACCCGCTTGTTAAGAGGCGGGTTTTTTATGTCACCGAAAGAACCACCTTGCCGAGTGTGGCATCGCTGGAGACGAGGTCATGTGCCTCGACCACCTTTTCTATAGGGAAAGTGGCATCAATTATCGGCCTGATTTCCCCCGACTCTATTTTTGGCCACACTTTCTCAAATAGCTGGTTCATGACCTGCGTCTTTTCGCTGGTCGGCCTGGCTCGAAGCGTCGATCCAATTACTCGAATACGTTTCATCATCAACGCCGCCAGATCTATCTCCGCCCTGACGCCGCCCATCAGCCCAATCAGCACGAGGCGCCCATTCAAAGCCAGCAACTTCAGGTTTTCCTTCAAATATGCGCCTCCAACCGGGTCAAGTACAACGTTAACCCCACCATCTCCCGCGAATTCCTTTGCCTTCTCCAGGAACGAACCCTGGTGTCGATTAAATCCGGCGTCAGCACCAAGCTCTATACAACTGCGTATTTTTTCATCACTTCCAGCGGTTATGAAAGTAGCGGATCCAAAGCTCCGGCAGAGTTGAATTGCAGCCGTTCCAACGCCACTTGCGCCGGCATGGAGGATAACTTTCTCACCTGGTTGAAGGTTAGCTTCCATAAACAAGTTTAACCAGGCCGTAGCAAATACTTCAGGAAGGCTCGCAGCCTCGACAAAAGACAAGCCGTCAGGAATGGGAAGAACACTACCTTCATGGGCCGAAGCGAACTGCGCATAACCTCCGCCGGCAAGCAGAGCACATACCCTGTCGCCCACGTTAAGCCTGCTGCAATTTTCACCCACGGCAACAACTTCACCGGCACACTCAAGCCCTAAAATCGGGCTCGCTCCCGGCGGTGGCGGGTATACGCCCTGCCTCTGCATCAGGTCCGCCCTGTTGATGGCAGTTGCGTGCACCTTGATAAGCACCTCATCGGCATTCGCTACTGCTGTTTCAAAATCCTGCCATTGAGGCCTATTGTCTTCATCAATTACGACTGCTTTCATATCCGTCCCCTCGCTGGCCAGTTCTCATGTACCAGCTATCCAGCGCTTACATGCGCTCATGTGCTTAGTAGTGTGGTGGTGGTGGTTCCGGTTCGTCTGGTATGGACTTCTCAACCATTCTTACCTGTTCAACCAGCAGCCCCATCTTGTGCTGCATTTCCAGGAACTGCTTCTGCTGACTACCCAAGGCATCATCAAGCTTCTGGATCAGATCCTCCAGGAATGCCAGTTTTGTTTCCAGGTCTTCTAGCCGTTTTTCAGTCATGGCATTCGTCCAAAAATTCTGATTCACTTCGCTGCAACAGCTGCCGCGGTTCGTATTTTGTTACCACAAAATACGAACTAATACCTCAGCCTTACCTTTAGGCCCTTGTCATGGAGCCACTTTTTAAGCCCACTCACCGTGTATTCACCAAAATGAACCATGGAAGCAATCAGCGCAGCATCTGCCTTGCCTTCCGTCAATACTTCATACAGGTGCTCAGGTTTACCGGCACCACCCGAAGCGATCACTGGAATCGAGACTGCCTCTGCAATCATCCTGGTCAGCTTAATTTCGTATCCTTCCCGGGTACCATCTGCATCAATTGAGTTAACGACCAGTTCACCGGCACCCAGATCTTCTCCCTTGAGCGCCCACTCCAGCGCATCAATCCCCATTGGGGTACGACCGCCATTGATGACAATTTCATAGCCACTGGGAAATTCCGGGCTCATTTCTACCTTCAGGATATCCATGGAAAGCACCGTATTCTGGGTACCTATCGAGTGTGCACACTCAGCGATGAGCTCTGGTCTCTTAACGGCTGCGGAATTCACGTTAATCTTTTCAGCGCCCGCCCACAGCAAGCGATTCGCATCATCAACCGTTCGGATTCCGCCGCCGACAGACAATGGAATAAAAACCTTCTCTGCAACCCGGCTAACCACGTCGAGCATGATATTTCTCTCTTCACTTGAGGCGGTGATGTCATAAAAAACCAACTCATCAAGGCCATCATCATAATATTCCTTTGCCTTACTTACGGGGTCACCAATATCTTTCGTATCAACGAAGCGTACGCTTTTAGCAAGCTTGCCGTCGCGCACATCGAGACAGGCAATGATGCGTTTGCTTAACATGATCCACCCTGCCAATCAGCAAATTCGGCTAGCAACCTTAGACCCAGTTCCCCACTTTTTTCCAGATGAAACTGGGTAGCAAACAGATTGTCACGGGCGATGATGCTGGCAAACTGCTTTTCGCCGTATTCTGTCACCCCATAGATACTGCTAGACTCTTTCAGGTTCGCAAAATAGCTGTGAACAAAATAGAACTCATCACCAGATCTGACATCCTTTAACAATGGGTGAGACTGCACCATTTCAACTTCATTCCAGCCTATATGAGGCACCTTAATTGATTCGTCAGTAAAATCGAATCGCTCACAGGCGCCTTCCATAAGACCTAAACAGTCTCGGCTCCCCTCCTCTGTATATTCGAGAATGATTTGCAAGCCAAGGCAAATACCCAGCAGGGGTCTGCCGCTCCGATAGAAGTCTTTCAGTGCTTCGTCGAGCCCTCGAGTTTTCAGCGTGTCCACAGCGCTCTCGGCAGAGCCAACGCCGGGGAATATGACCTTATCGGATTTGAGCAGAGCTTCCGGATCTGCAGTGATTTGCGCATCGATACCAACATGCTGGCACGCCCTCTGGACGCTCCTCACGTTTCCCGCATCATAGTCGACAATATGTACCATTTACTCTGGGTCCATTTTGAGAGCGCGCATTATAGGTGATTAGCCTGGCGAACGCCCAATTAGCTGAATTCATCAGTAATCAAAGCATTCGCTGTTAAGGCCCATCAGTTATCTGTATCATTGTCGTACTACAGCTATGAGGTGCAGTGTGAAACTCAATATCGACACCACGTCTTCAATACCCGTATTTCAGCAAATCATCGATGCGATCCATTTCGCGATTAACACAGGTGAATTAGCGAATGGGCACAAGCTGCCCAGTATTCGCAAACTTGCCAGCGAGAACACAATCGCTACCAATACCGTTGCCAAGGCACTGCGGCAACTGGAATTTCGCGACCTGGTGAGGGCAGTGGACAGGTCTGGATACGTTGTTACCGCCAGTGATGGTGGCCGCTACCAGGGACGTGGCGTCAGTACAGACAAGTCCGAGGTCCATCACGTAGTCGACGGCATGGATGCAGGAGCGATACCGGGTGCATTTTGCAAGATAACCGAGGATTACCTTGGAGGTGATCCTGAAAAATGCAATATCATCCATGCGGACGGCAGCGGTACCAAGTCAATAATCGCCTACCTGCAATACAAAGAATCAGGCGACCCTACCGTTTTTCATGGTATTGCCCAGGATAGTATCGTCATGAACCTGGACGATTTACTTTGCATCGGCGTCAACGGGCGTATCCTCATTTCCAACACCATCAACAGGAACGCCCTCAACTGTCCCGGAGAAGTAATCGCGGCTCTCATTGAGGGGAGTGAATCCTTCATGGCTCAGCTCAGGGATTACGGCGTAAATATTCATTCCGGCGGTGGGGAAACGGCAGATGTAGGTGACCTGACCGGATCCGTGGTAGTTGATTCCTGTGCGGTCACCGTCATGAAAAAGAACGATGTAATACGCAACGAAATCACCCCGGACCTAGCCATAGTGGGACTTGCATCGACTGGGCAGGCCAACTATGAAACAAAGAAAAACAGTGGCATCGGCAGCAATGGACTAACCAGCGCCCGCCATGACTTATTGTCTGGCTACTATGCAACAAAGTATCCGGAGACCTACGACAGCAACATCGATAGCAACCTTATCTACTGCGGCCCATACAAACTTGAAGATGATCTTCCCGACGCCAGTTTTAGTGTGGGTGAAGCCCTGCTCAGCCCCACCCGCAGCTATGCTCCAGTTATCTACAGACTGCTCCAGGAAATGCCCCAGGAGGTCAGGGGACTGATTCATTGCTCCGGCGGTGCACAAACAAAATGTCTGAAGTTTGGTCGAAATGTCCACTTTGTTAAACATGACCTATTTCAAGCGCCGGCAGTTTTTTCAGCCATTCAATCAGCGTCGGGAACCAACTGGGATGAGATGTATCGGGTTTTCAATATGGGCCACCGTATGGAAGTCTATGTACCAGGCCCAAGCGTCAGCACGGTCATTGATATCGCAGCCGGGTTTGGTATCGCTGCCAAGCAGGTTGGTTTCACTGAGGCCGCAGATAGCAACCATCTGACATTGACGGATGACAGCGGGAACACCTTTCACTATAGCTAGCCTTCAAAATTGATCTACCCATATTGGCAGTAGTAAAGGTGCGCTTTCAGTATTATCCTAAACACTTCTATTTTTCACCGAACTGGTATCAGTATGTTGGGAGAACCAGATCTAGAAGTATGCCTCAAGATTCTATTTGATAAAGAAGGCTCTGACCTCTACTACAGTACCGGCGCGCCCCCCAGCGCCAAATTCTACGGCACCCTGAATAAGCTCTCCGAAAGGCCCATGGAACCCGGTGAAACAATGGAAATTGCCAAGGCCATTATGACTGAAGCTCAAACGACCGAGTTTCTGGAAACCCAGGAAATGAACCTCGCTATATCAAGAGAGGGCCTGGGCCGATTCCGGGTCAATATTTTCCAGCAGATGAATGAGACCTCCCTGGTTATTCGCCGACTGGGTGATTCCCTACCCCAGGTCAAAGATCTTGGGTTACCACCGGTACTGCCGAAACTTATCATGTCCAAGTTGGGGCTGATCCTGTTCGTCGGCGGTACCGGTTCAGGTAAATCCACTTCGATGGCGGCTCTTATCGACTTTCGAAATATCAAGTCTACGGGTCATATTATTACCATTGAGGACCCGGTGGAATTCAGGCATCCCCACAAGGGAAATATCATCAACCAGCGTGAAGTAGGAACCGACACGCATTCCTTCCATGATGCGCTGGCAAATACACTGCGGCAGGCACCGGACGTCATCCTTATCGGTGAGATTCGACACATGGAAACAATGGAGCACGCGCTTGCATTCGCTGAAACAGGACACCTTTGTCTGTCTACCCTGCACGCCAACAATGCAAACCAGGCACTGTCGAGAATCATCAACTTCTTCCCCGAAGAACGTCACATACAGCTACTTCAGGATCTGTCCATTAATATGCGCGGCATCATCTCGCAAAGATTGATTCCAACGGTGGATGGAAAACGTGCCGCCGCCATCGAAATATTATTGGGTACTCCACGAGCGGCTGGCCTGATCGCCCAAGGCGCGGTAGGCGACCTTAAGGAACTGATGGAGAAATCCGGTGAGCAGGGTATGCAGACCTTCGATATGGCGCTGTTCAAACTGTTCAAACAGGGCAAGATTACTCTCGAAGAGGCCCTGAAGAACGCCGACTCCAAGAATAACCTACGTCTGCGAATCACCCTCGACAAGAAAAACCCCGGGGGCGAAGGCGAAGCAGAAAGCGAAGAAAAAGCGGCACCAAAGGCCAAGGAAAAAGCTGCAGCCAAACCTGAAGCAAAACCTGAAGTGGTAGAAGAGCCAAAAGAAGATGATGGCGGTGGAAGCTTACAGGGTCTGTCACTTGTCTCAATGGATGACGATGAAGAAGAAGGCTCTATTTTTTGAGTTTCGCTGCGAGGGACTGATAGAAATTTGCAACCACTGGCAAGGCGTAGGTTGATTTTCGGGCAACGAACCTGACGGGCCGAGTTAAGCCCTTGTCACCCAGGTTAATCAAGCACGCCTCCGGTACTTTCAAGGTTCTGGCCACACCAATGGGTACCATGCCATGGCCAAATCCCGCTATCGCCATCTGCGCTACGCTGAAGAACGACTCCAGCGAAACCTCACGATGTATCCTGAGCCGCTGCGCCTCATTCTTAAAGGACCGCCAGGCACCTGAATAATCTTCGATAGTAATCACTCCCAAATGACCTTTCCTCGGAAACGTCATTTGGGCGCAGCCAGATGGGATGATAACCATTGGCTCCTGCGTCAGTACTTCCGATTGAAGGTCCGTATCCAGATCATCAGAACCGGTACAGACGCCGATCATAAATTCACCCGAGCGAATCCTATCAAGTACTACCGGCGTCCTGTGAGTATGAAATACAAATATCACATCCGGCATCTCCAGTTTGCAGTTGAAAAATACCTCTGGTCCCCAGGAAGACAAAATGGCATCAGAAACACCTATGACCAGTTCACCACTACCACTGGCAGCATCATCAATGAACATGTCGCGGAGCTCCGACAATATCGGTGCCACCCGGTCTACAAGTTTTTGTCCATGTCGGGTCAGTTCAACCCGACGGCCCTTTTTCTGCACAAGCTTTCTATCATAGTATTTCTCCAACGCCGCTATCCGCTTACTGACGGCAGACTGTGAGATACGCAGTTCGGTACTCGCTTCCATCATGGTGCCCGTTCTTGAAAGAGCGAGCAGGGTCTCAAGGTTCTCAATCATCGTGCTTGGCAAGCCTCTTTATTCTTACATTTGCAGACAATACTGAATGCAAACCTATTCCAGAAAGAGAAGTATTCTATTCCAACTATTCTCTTTTCTCATCCATTGATATTGTAGACAATTGCCCGACCTGAGCAATGGACTCACCATGACCTATATCATTCTAATCGTCGCTACGCTCGTGACCAGTTTGGTATCGGGAGTGCTGAGCATGGCAGGCGGAATGATCCTGATGGGCGTATTCGGGTTCTTACTGTCTGTACCCGCTGCGATGGTATTGCACAGCATAGCACAGGCCTTCTCCAATGGTTCGCGCGTGTGGCTGCATCGCCCGTCATATTCGCTGGACTGTGCTTGCGCCTTACACCCTGGGCGCACTCCTGGTGCTGGCCAGCTTTTCTGTAACTGAATTCGTACCCGATATCGGGCTGGTTTTTATCCTTATCGGATCATTTCCCCTAATTGCCCTGGTACTACCCACTTCAATTAGTCTCGATATGCAAAAGGGGCACGTAGCTTTTCTATCCGGCCTCCTAGTCACTACGGCGCAAATGCTGGCCGGTGCCTCAGGGCCGGTGCTGGACATTTTTTATGTCAAGAGCAGCCTGACTCGTCACGAAATTCTGGGCACTAAAGCTGTAACTCAAACACTCGGGCATATCATCAAGCTTGTTTACTATTCTTTTCTGTTGGGAGTCGTCAGTGAGGAGCTACCGGTCTGGGTATTTCCCTGCATCATCATCGCCGCGCTCGCAGGCAACTGGATGGGCAAACAACTGGTCGAAAGAATTTCCGATGGTCAGTTCAAAACCGTCGGCAGATACATAATCGTCATAATTGGCTTCATTTACGTAGGGAAAGGCGTTTACGAACTTATATAACCGAACCACTGGAGGGGCCGATAACAGGAAGGGAAGCAGCTATACCGCAGCCTCTTCATCCGCCAGGGGGCATATTACAAACAACAGATCACCTTCGTTAACCTGCTGTCCTGAAGTCAGGTTAATACGCGTGATTCTGTATTTCTTCGAAGAAGAATAGACTTCACCGACACTGGACGAAAAGCTATTCAGATTGACCGGCGTAAACATCTTCATCGCTTCGAGCTGGCACAAAACATCATCAGTGGTAATGACGTCCCCAGCATTGACATATTCCGGCTCGGACGGTGATGGCGTTCGGTAGAAAACACCCGTAGAAGGCGACAGCACCTTAAGTTCATCACTGCCTTCAATTTCCAGCATTTCAAGATCCAGCCCGGCGCCAGAAGAACCAGATGCTTCTTCTATTTCTGCGATTAGTTCAGCCGCATCTATTCGTGTTAGAAAATCTGGAAGATAGGTTGTGTCGTAGTCCCCCTTAAGAAAGATCTCATCCTTCAGAATTCTCTTAATCAGACTGATGTTGGTACATATCCCATGGATCTTTACCTTTTCAAGATATTCGTACATCTTGTTGATGGCATCCTTTCGACTGCTGCCACGGCAGATTACCTGCACAATCAGGCTGTCATAAAAAGGTGATACAACCTTCCCTTCTCCGGCAAAGGAAATCAGTGCAAACTGATCCTCCTCAGGCAACTCGCATTCGGTTATTTCTCCCGGTGTGGGGGTGAAGGAAACCTCACCCCCGGCATTCAAAACTGCCTTTTCTGCATTAATACGCACTTCCAGTGCATACCCTTTTTCAGCAAACTTCAGGTCCTCAATGGATTCACCTGAGGCAATGCGAAACTGTTGTTCAACTATATCAACGCCGGTAACCATCTCCGTAACCGGGTGCTCTACCTGCAACCTGGTATTCATCTCCATGAAATAGATCGCGTCGCTAGGCAGGTCATAGATAAACTCAACCGTGCCCGCACCGGTGTAGTCCACCGCATCAGCAATTTTAGCCGCATAAAGCAGCACGCTGTCCCGCAGCTTCTTCGGCAACATGGTCGAACCTGATTCTTCCATGAGTTTCTGGTTGTCTCGCTGCACACTGCAGTCGCGTATACCCAGAACGTGAGTACTGCCATGCGTATCGCGCAGAATTTGAGCTTCGATATGACGCAGGGAAGTTACATATTTCTCTATATAGAGGTCCCCGTTACCAAAGGCACTCTTGGCTTCCCGGGTAACCTGGTGGTACAGCCGATGAATAAGTTCAGGGCGCTCGACAAGCTGAATACCCTTGCCGCCGCCACCATGCACTGCCTTCAGCAGGACGGGATAGCCAACCTGCTCGGCAATTTCTGCGGCCTTTTCATCCGTGTCTACAATACCGTGGCTTCCCGGAACCACTGGCACATCATTGCTCATGGTCGTA
>MDTC01072719.1_pt1 | contig 27327 bp, 20 predicted proteins | sample 811181 | NCBI WGS metagenome assembly MDTC01 (sample SAMN05326644, study PRJNA326480) | marine metagenome | isolation source: seawater | place: Pacific Ocean: North | collected 2011
CGACCCAATCTTTTCGATAACCTGTCGGCAATGCCCATGCGAAACCTGATCCTGTAGTCTTGTCTGTCACACGTACGCCTCTTGGTTTAGGTTTCGCGACATAAATTTGATGAAAGTGATTAGGGTTATGTTTCATGAAAGTGAAGGGTTTAAATGGTCTGTTTTTAGCACGTTCTCTTCTTTTTTCGCGGCGTTCTTTTTCTTTCTTTCTACGTTTTCTGCCTTCTCTATGTCTTTTCTTCTCCTCGTCACTCCATTCACGAAACGTAAATAATGGCTGCTTCTTCTTGAGTATGTCTGGATGAAACGTAATATAAAGTCCCTCTTCATCATCATCATCTACCTCAGGCATTGCCTTCGATGTGTCCCAATTTGCTTCCCAATCTTCAACCTTCGCGGCTTTGAAAAGATAGATATACTCTTGTAAGCCTGAGTAATCTCTGTTCTTAGCTGTAATAAGGCAATCGCCATCTTCAACCAACTCAATATTTACGCGACAATCTATAAACTCTTCTTTGGTCAATGCATTTTGTAATTCCTTTAACTTTTTTGCTTTTTGATGTTCCACAAGGTCACAATGCTTATCAGGGGCACGTGGTTGTTCGTTAGTCAACTTAGCTACTACATTTTCAAGTACTAAATTTCTTTTCTTCATATATGCTTTAATAAGGTCGTCGGAAGTTTTTTTTTGGTTTTCGGCTTCAATTTGCTTTTCAACTTCGTCTTGAATATTTTGTTCTTCTTCAAATGCAAGTTTTTCCGTATTTTCGTCTTTATCAGGAAAGCCAATGTCAACAATCTCATTCACATGTTGCCACGGCACAGATAATTCAACATCAAATGCATATAATGTTTCACCACAAATCTCTTCTTTAAATCCGTCTTCTGTTGTTTTAACTGTTTCGCTGCTGATATCCTCAGTGCCAAACATTGATACACCATTACTATGACGAAAAAAAACTTTAACTGGAGTGCCCAAAGGCACTTTTGGACCCCAGTGTTGCAATGTATAGATCTTTACGCCTTTTTTTGATGCACATTGCTGCCATGCGCGAAGCTGACGTTCAGTTTCCTTTTTATCAGCAGCTTTTTTTTCCGTAACTTCATCATATGAGAATCTAAAGAAGTAATCATTTGGTTTACCTTCTTCAATTAGCTTCGTTGCTGGTCTAACAACATTCCGTACATGGTCTCCGTTTATAGAACACCCTTCGTGGAATAGTCGTGTTATAAAACATTTGCCGAGATGGTCACGTACTGCCCGTTCGCAATTCAAATGTTCATTCAAGAACTTCATTTCCTTCTCAATATCACCATTAGGATCGACTTGTGCTTTTTCCGTTTCTTGTTTCATGACTTCTGCATATTTTTGTCTTAATGCTTCATCTGCAATTTTAGGATTATATGAGTAACGAGGTTCGTATGGTCCCATAATTTCAGCAGATATCATCGGACGATAAGAGCTATTACCAATGCCTAATTTATGAATTTGACTGGTATTCAAACAATACATTTTGAAACAACATACTTTTAGTTCAACCAATAAGTCAGATTCCTTTTCAGATTCTTCTGGTTTCGTTTCCGCAAATTTACGCTTCGTGCCTCCTAGAAGACCTTTCAAAGATATTTGGATGGTATCTTGATGCTCAATACCATTCTCACGAAATGATTTGTTGATGTCTACCTCCTTATATTTAACCGAGACCTTCAATTTTTTGAGCAATCTTCTCATAGAATCATAATCGTGAATATCCCATTTATTGTTCAAGACTTCCAATGTAGCATACTGCTTAAACACATCAACAAGTCTGTCTGATGGTTTAACGAAACGGTAATTGCTATTTGGTTGAAATAATCTGTCCCCCAAATTTATCTCAAAATCAAATGTAAGATAAATGCCAATTAAATTATTCACTTCATATGCTTTTTTATTGTCATTAAAATCTAAGAAATTGTCTTCTAGTTCAAAACCGTCCCAAACATCTTTACTGTAATCCATTTTGGTGTATTCATATTCATTACCAAATTTTTCGTTTACCTTGGCATCATAATCAATCTTACGTACATATTCATCTTCACGATATTCATTGATCTCCTTCTGTTCTTTAATAAGTTGTTCTACAGGCGATTTTGCTCTACTACGTGACTTTATTGTTTCAACAGGAACGTACTCAACTCGTTTCGCTGGATCGAAAGATACTACTGCTTCTTTGCCATCTCGATGCAAAGCAAGGAACGTAGCATCTTCATCCAATATTTTTACTGGTTGCCCACATGTAAATTTTTTAGTACCACCTTTTCCGGACATTGACAACGTAAGTGTACATTCATTTTGAATTCCATTGCTTTTAACAGAACCAGTATAATCTAAATCTTTTCCATCCTTTAATATACGTAGCCCATCAATTGGTTTGTCTGCGCCAATTAACTTTTCGATCATTTCTTTGAGATCAGCTATTGTCGTTTCTTGTTTAACTTCTAGCATTTTTGACTCAAAAAATTTTGACTTAGAAGAAACCATCATACGAACATATATTGTGACGACATTTCGTGAATGAAAAAGTTGAACCATTTGGTCTTCCGGTACGATGTTGAATTTGCAATTTCTTCCACGACGCCTACGGGTCATGCCTTTACTCTTAGCTGTTTCACTGTGAATCGTGTAATTATCAACAATAGTAACACTGTTATCATCTTGTACACTATCTAAATTATTGCTTCCATCTTTAGACGCTTCCTTTGGTCTCCAACGATATTCATCCCATACAAAATCTTTATTATGTAAATAATAATCATCATTTTTATCCTCTTCATCTCTAGTCTCATACGCTTGAATTGCTTTTTGTTCATTTAATGTTTCTTCATCCATATTATTCATTTTCATCGCAACCACAAAACCAGCACCTGCTTCGAAGTGTACATTTGGATCGTCGTTTTTTGCTAGTTTACGTTTCTTCGACCATTCGGTGCTGATCCACCTCTTATGGACATCAGACCATTCGTAGGAACTAACATTATCATAATAAATGTCACCTTCATCATTTGGATCAGCATATTGACGGCATTGAATTTCATTGTAATATTTACTGTCATAATGGTAAGGATGTTCTACGTCGCAATCGTTGACGTCAACTTCCTCTCCTGCTACGTGATCTACTTCTTTACCTTTGCTGTCCTTGTGTTGCCCGTCGCTAGACCAGTATGGTTTCCAGTATTCACCAACATACTCTGGTTCGAGAACTGGTGGTACATCATCATCATCAATAGTAATACTGTCATCTTGTACACCATCACCTTCTTGTACACTATCTAAATTATTGTTACCATTACTGCTTCCATCTTTCACATAATGCATATGTGTCACGCTATTGCTTTTTGTTCTTCTGATAGTTTTAGCTTTTTTAGTAGTTTTAAATTTATTGGGGGATATATTTAAACCTGTCGGCTCGCTATTACTTCGTGGACGTTTGTTGTTACGTGCATCATCGGAAGCATCATTAGGAACATTTTTTTGGGGGGTTTTGTATTCATTTTGTTCACGATTTACATCTTGTACGTCATGATGTACTACGTGCTCATTTTTTGAAATTGTGTCTTCAAAATTTTCACGATTGCTCATATTAATAATTTAAACACTTATATGTTGTCTATTAGTATTTAATTTATTTTTTTACTGTTGTTCTATATGCACATGGACTGTCTATCTATTCGTCTATATCTATATGTGTATCTATATGTATATATATATTTAGTTTAATACTATTGCTATGCTAATGTATAGCAATAGCATTATTAGTTTTTCTATCGAATTTCGGGATTAGCATAGAAATAGTATTAATTTGTGCATTTCTTATTTATAAATAATTGATTCGTGTTTTAGTCCAGCCTGTGCCCATGCTATTTTTTATCGAAAACTATAGGTTTAGCCCTACCTGTGTCTATAGTAAATTGAAATCGAAATTATCAATAAATTTAAGGTTTCCCTGTTTTTTTTTAAAATAAGAAAATCTTCCTCGTTTTTTTGTAGTGCTATCCCAGTGCTAAGTTTTTAGTATGAACATAGCACCTAATAAATAAATGTTAAGGTAAACATCTTCCTCGTTTTTTTTCTGTAATGCTATTTTTATGGTAATTTCATTTTACGATATATATATATAGGTATATACTATAATGTTGCGTAGATATATATTAATAAAAAATGCCAAAAACTAACAAAAAGCCAGCAGCAAAAAATAAGAAAACTAAAGGAAAACCGTTAAATGGAAAGCAATACAAATTGGATAAGAACAAAAATGGAAAACTCGATAAACAAGATTTTAAGATGATGCGCAATAAAGGCAAAAAGCCAGCAGCAAAAAAAAAGAAAAAGAAGTGACCAAATCATAAGTAAGTATATATGACGTATTAAATACTATATTAAATAATATAATGCCAAAAGCAATTTCAAAATCAAAAAAAAGTGGTAACTATCGCAGTACTAAATCCGGTGCTGGAATGACTAATAAGGGTGTAAAAAACTATCGTAAGAAACACCCGGGATCAAAATTGAAAACGGCAGTTACTGGAAAAGTGAAAAAAGGGAGTAAAGCGGCTAATAGGAGGAAATCGTTTTGTGCCAGATCAAAATCGTGGAAAGGCGACAGAGGAAAGGCGGCTCGAAAACGTTGGAAGTGTAAATAAATTAAGCTACTTTTTATTTTCTATATTAAATTCTAGTACAACATCATCTCCTACAATCCTATATTTATAATTTGTAACGGTTGTATTCCGTGGCGTCAGCGGAGGACAAACTCCACAACTATCACAATTTGCTAAATCAATTTTTCTTTTGACATGTTGCGATTTCATAGCCCAACGCCCCAATGGAATTGGTTTTGTTTTTTTTAACCACTTAAGCATACTTCAATCTTTTTTTTAAATGTTCATTTTACTTATCATATATCCACAAAAATTTCCTAACAAGAAGTACATAAAGTTTACGCTATAAATATAACACCAATTTACATGTTGAATAATATTCTTTGTAATATGAGTTGCTTGTAGCGGTTGTACTGGAATCGGGTTTTCAGTATAAGTAATTTGGTCCATCTCTATGTTTACTTATTGATATATTATATATATAAGTACACTGGAGATATTGTATTTGGATAGTCTTAAAAACAATAATGACGGAGCCGTTTTATTCTCCCGAGAAGCAATGCCCGATATGCTACGAATCATTTGGTAATTATCCAATGTTTCCTGTACAATTTTCGTTTTGCCAGACGTCTCGTAAGTTTAAGCTAACCAGTTGTGGGCATGCAATTTGTAAAACATGTTTACCAAATTTACAAGAACAAAGTTGTTCCATTTGTCGTTATGAAGCCTCACATTATATCCAACTGGATGTAGATCAATCTACTGTTGAAGAAATGACTCGTGATAACAATGTCTTACGTACAGAGAATCGTTGTATTGCTAATTACGCGACAGAGAAACGTCGTGAGGCAGCTACGACTAAAATCCAGATGATGTCGCTGAAATTGCAATTAAAGCATATGAAAGAATCAATGGAAACAGCAAGTTCGGTCAGCTATATAAGCGATGAGGAAACGTATTTAGATATTGAAGACGACTCTGATATGGATGAGCGACCAATAACAAGTCGTTATCATACACGAAATTTAGCAGAGCGGATCAATGAGTTACGTAATACCGAAGCTTCGGAGACGGAAATGACTGACGATTCTAATGCAAATACAGCTGCTACCGATGCTACTATTAGTGAGGAAGAATCTACAACGGATTTAATGCGAGAGATGTTTACGGTGGTGTTACAACGCATTCGTAGGTTACACGATCGAGTCAGTAAATTAGAGATGGATGGTGCAACATCTAAGTTGACAGAATTAAATCGTTTGTATCATATGAAGAAGTACGAGACGTTGTTGTTAGAACAAGATATTTTAAATTTAAAAAAAGAATACATCGAAGAGCAAACAAATAGGTAAATATAGTTAAAATTTTAAAAATTTATTTGTATTTCGACCAATCCCTTTTCTCAAACCTTTACAAATTAAATCTTTTTGTAGTTCTACTAACATTTTTTCTATGATGTCTTCAATGTAATCTATTTTTTGGTTTTCGGTAGTAATATGTTCCCGAATATATTGATGTGCGTCAGTTGCATATTTTTTGCCTAATTGTTCCAATGATTCTGTTGTAGCTTCGGCAATTTCGTCAAAATATTCGTTAATATCACGTTTCCATTCGATCATATCTTCGTGTACAATTTGATCTAGTTGTTCTAATTTCTGTTTGTTGTTATCACCAAACCAACCTTGTAACCTCCACCAATCTTTTAATAATTTTTGTATTGCTTTAATTTTTGTTTGTATCTCCATGTATTCTAGTTCTTTTTTTTCATCTTGTTCATCTTTTATAAGTTGCTTTAAGTGGTAATAGCGTATGCCATACAAAGCTAATACGCACCTAGCTAACAAAATGCTATCGTCTCTCCGTTTTTTAAATTCTTGTATATATCTTTTATTTTCTTTATTTGTTAATTTGTCGTAATCATATGCATACATTGTTTCTGCTACCATTGCGCGTAGCATATAAATGATGTTATTAATGACGTTGCATCTTAAATATTTGTCTGCTACTGATAACGCAATATCCGTAGCTAAACCAACGACTGGTATATTTTTAGTTGCTTGTTTTATTATTTTTGTTCCTATTTTCGCCGCATGTATTATATTTTTATGTTTCTTCTTCGACATGTTCCTATGCTATATCAGTTCACTTCGTTATATAAAGCTTTTTATAATTTGTTTGTGTGTTTCTGTAGGTCCCTTTTTGATCGTATATTCAGTTTTATTCCTTTCAGAATGTTCACCGTATGGGTAATAATTGACCGGTGCCGTAACACGTGGAACTGGAATTTTTCTATCTGTACAACCTTCGTAGTTATCACAATGTTGAATCGGTAAGAACCCACGTTTGATTAAAGCAAATCGAGATGCTTCCAAGGTTGTGTTCATGTTCTTATTACGTTCCAAAAATGTATTGTTACGAACACATAGAAAACGAAAATCTGATCGGACACTCAACATGGGGCAATGTGGGAAGTATATGACCGTGCTTTGTTTATCATCTAGATTATCTCTCTGTACGAACCCCATAGGAGGTAAATAATCAACTTTGAACGATCCATGTTTAAAGTAAAGCTCTGTTCTTTCCGGAAAAAATAACCCTGTCTTCTCTTTTGTATGATCAATCTGAACTTCCATTTCTTTAGCATCCGTTTCTTGAAGTTTATTTTGTTTCAGGTCTGCTCTCTCTTTTTTGTAGTTCATCATTTTTTCGGCTTTTTTTAATTCTGTTAGTTGATTTTCTTTTTCTTGACCATCTAGACCCATTGTTATAGCAAATGTTACTTCTTGCTTTTTTAAATTGTATTCAGTTTCAGCATTTTGAAATGCCCATTGATGTTGTTTCGCTTCCTCTGTCAGTTTCAATCTGGTTTGTGTTTTTTCTTCTTGTATTTTTTCGATTCTGCCTAAATGTTCGGCAACGCGATTAGTAAAGTAGCGAATATCGTGGCAATTTGAAATAAAGTCTTTTTTGAATAAGTAATCATATTCCTTTGTTTTTGTATAACTTCTTGTACCATTTGGTTTAACGTATTTAGGAGCATTAAGCAATAATTTACTTTCAAACACATCTAGTTTCATGTATTTTTGAATACTAATATACAAATTAATGAAAATAGAAGGTAATAATTCTTTGCCTTCTGTAGATTGTTTTGTAGTATTATAGTCTGATATACCACAGTCTATACCATAGAAATTATTTCCGAGATTTTTGTTGCCCGTTTCTTGAACAATGAAACAGACGTTACCTATGGCATCTCTGTTTAAGTTGCGAATTGCGAGGCAACTGCCGAAACTAGTTTTGTTAAATTCATTTAAATGTGTATCTTGAAAATATGTATTCATACCGGATTCCTTTTCGACATGATATAAATAATAGTCAAACATAAATTGTGTTAATGTTGTATCTAGTAGCAACTGACTTAAACAAGGTAATTGTCGTCTTTTTTGATGCAAATACGGTTTCAAGAATTTTAAATAATCGCCAATATTATTAATACTTGAACCTTCGTATCCATAATACAATGTGGTTTTTTGTGTGATATTTTTTATCTTCTTCGTTACATCAAATGCCATTGAAACTTTATTAAACTGTAGTTCATCCAAAGCAAATACTTTGATATAGTTCGTTGGTTTTTTAGTCGTATTGTGTGTGATATAACTAATGAATATTTCCATATCTTTTGTCATCAACATATGAATTTCGTTTTGTTCTATTTTTGAGGCAACGTTTTTTTCAAGCACGTGTTCAGTTTTAATACTAGATATGTGTAAATTACATGTTTTATTCCAATCACCGTTTTCAAAACAAAGTTTTGGGACAAAAAATGGATAAACAGCATACGGTAATGTTGTTTCCAATTCTGACATGCCTTTGATATTGATACGATACGTAAATAACTTTAAATCAAACTTCAAGTATGGATTGCGGTTATTAGGTAGTAAAGATCTTTCATTTTTTGCTACACCATATGGCGATGCAACCAATGCTGTTACTAAAATTTCATTTTCATGAATTTGTATGACATTCGTATCCAGTACACGTTCAAACATTTTGTGATTATCTTCGTTTCTTCGTAACAAATCAACAAATAGAAATTTTGTATTATTGATTTTGATGTAAAAAAGAAATTTGCGATATTTTGTTGTTATCCAATGTGGCATATCATAGTTGTTGTTTTTTTTAAATTCGTATAAATTTTGCGCAACCCCAAATTCTAGAGTCTTGGATTTGTTGTCTAGAATCAAATTGAATTTTTTTCTGTCCCAAGTATTCATCATCATTACAGTATTTGTAATTAATGGATTCGTGAAAATATTACCATCATTTCCTTGTCCAGTGATCGCACTTAGTCGATAATTTTCATCGTTTGGAAAGGCACCAATACTATGTGCTATACGTAAATTTCTATTCTGTGTATAATGTGTCCGCAACTTGTCGATATCATCATCATTTGCTTCACCTTTAGTACCATTTGCATCATAGAATTCAATTGTACGAAAATGTTGATAATATGTATCTGTCCATTTCAAAAACCCTTTGACGTAATTCAAAGTCAGTTTTTGATATTCTTGATTCTCTATGATCATTTCTGGAAAACAGCGGTTCATCAGCAATAGTATTGCTGAATCAGCATCGTTATTTTCAGGTACTAATTTATAGAAGATACCTTTGTTTACCATGCCCGTGCCCTTAACTGTATGCATTGGTGTACCATCTGAGTATCCAACTGCTCCATCTTTGTAAGCAAAATAAAATTCACTACATTGGCATACTTCATGTTTATTACGATGACAAGTTAAGCAATATTTACTGGATATTTTAAACGAATTATGTTTCATATTTGGATCAGCAATGATTCCAGTTTGTGCCGCAAAGTAAATACGATTTGTATTCATTTGGTCGTCATATGTCGGCATATATTTCACTTGATCCCAAAATCTATAATCCTTTGCATTTGGCATCGCGGTTACAATTTGTAAACCTTTATTTGCTGTTGCTGTCAATGGAAATTCATCAGTTAATTCATAATTCACTGGCATGGTGTTGTTCAAACATTTTACGCACGGGCACAATGGCATTTGTTGATGCCCTTTGCCACCAATTTCATCATTTACGTAACTGTAAATACAGTTTTTACAATAATTATCGTCTTCCTTTAATATAAATATATTATTTGTTCCGAGCATTAAAAAGTTTTGGCATAACGACCCAGTAAATGGACGTGATAACCTTATATTACCTCGTCTTTGGTATTTGTTTAAACTAGCCAGTTTTTGTGTATGTGGGTGCAAATAAGGAAAATTTATATCCTTATAATCTTTTCTTTGCACTTCATATCGATCGTCATATGATATATAATCTCCTGTTAGCCACGCATCGTCCGCAAACAGTGTATCCAACAACTCTGGTTTTAAATCAGGATAAACAAGCTTAAGTAACTTTAATAACTCAGTTCGTTCTGTTTGACGAGCTTCTTTTCTGGAACCATTTTCAGAAATCTCCGCTAGATGGATCTTGTGATTATTTGTGCTAGTAATATCGTCGTCGTCGTCTTCTGAAGCATCAGAATCATCATCAGATCTTACCCGTTGTACTTTTACTGCTTTTAATGTCGCTATTTCGCGTGCGGCATTTAAATCTTTAATCTTTAAGCTACAATACATATGTACGTTATGTGCATTTCCTCTCCAATGTTCATAGTGTTCATCATACTTTTGATGTGCCGCATACGATGGTATTGGTTTTCCGTCTTGCCACGTCATTCCGTAAACATTACTGGGAACTGTATACAAAGCAGCAGTGTTTATTTCAAATTTCGGTGACCTTTCTCGTAACAACATACTAGTAAAATTTGATAACCCACCAGCAGCTTGTAAGTGACCAAGCTCATCATCCTTCGTAGTTGTGAAAAGCTCGCATAAAAATTTGTTGCTAAACAAAATATTAATGAAGACCGTCATCGTAGTAGCGTCAAACCATTGTAGCACAGGGTGAACAAGGTCCCTCGTTGAATCGAATGTTATATCTTGGAACCTGATAAATACCTGTTCTAAGACAGCAAATGATTCTTTTGTGCCTGTTAATTCAGGATCAATAATAATAATATCTTCGACATCAGTATCAAGACCCACACGTTGTACGACGTTTTGATTATTTGTTTGATCAGTTAAAACATTATTATTAATAGTAGTATTCCGTTTTTGTCTCTTTGAATTAAAAACAAATTCGTTTTCTTTATTATTTATATTTGTCAACATCATCGTTGACATTTTTAACGCTTTATTAATTAATAAAAATAATAATTAATATACTTAACTATACTTTGATATCTTTTCTCTTTGTCGATATAAATATATATATTTATATATATCTTTATTCATTATTCATTATTAATTATTTTATTTTAAATGTATCATATTTTGACTCTAGCACTAGAATAGCAGCGAAAAATGTGTGTAACTAAAATTACACCTCAGTTGTAGCACCGGAATAGCAGCGAAAAATGCGTGTAACTAAAATTACACCTCAGTTGTAGCACTGGAATAGCAGCGAAAAATGCGTGTAACTAAAATTACACCTCAGTTGTAGCACTGGAATAACACTGTATTATTACAATAACATAGACACACCACTATTACTTATAATTAAATAAATAATTAAATAAATATATAAATAAAATAAATGAATAAACAAAAAAATACTACACAGTGTACACAGATATCATAAAAGAGAAGAACAAAGTAATAAAGAAATAATATTAGTTAAAATAAAACAAAATAAAACAAAAAATGGTTAAAATAACTAAAAACAAGGACCAACGTCGTTGGAGATATAAATTTGTTGAAGCTAAGCCAAAACGTAGAACCAGTGACGGTAGGTTTTTTCGCGTACAATGGTTGAACAATGACGGTACTGACCATCTTGTTGATGAAAAACCTTGTTACGGTTTCGTAGCATTTGATGATTTAGATAAAGAGTTAAAAACTAAATATACTAAAATTGGGACGATAAGAAAGAATTTAAAAAAAACTAAAAAGTTGTTGGCGTTGCAAGCTGCCGTTGAACATGTAAGGGAAAATGAAGCAATTATCCCTCAAAAAAATAACCATATTGTAGCACATGAAACAAGAATTGTTGACAGAACAACAGATGGGCAACCAATAAGGCAAGTGGTTCGTCCAGTAGTACGCAATACTGTAAAATTGATTTGGTTTTTCGGCTAAAGATAAATACATATTTATTTTAGTATACACGCATGACTTTTAATTGTCGTTTTATCCAATAAATTTTGATTTAAAATATTCTTTATATCAGTATTATCTTTTATATTTTTATTTTTACATGCTAACTCACGTTGACAAGTATAACAGAATCTTTTTTTTCTTCTTCTTTTATTTTTTTTGTAAATTGTTTCATTTCCAGTAAATCTTAAAGTAGTTAATGGTCTGGTCTCTTTGTTTATTTCACTTCGTCTACTTAAACATTCGATGTTATTACCCATTGTTTATTTTTTGTTTAAAAAACTGTTTGGAAGTTGTTTTTGTTCGGCTTTTAAATATTGGATATTAGCACCCACTCCTCGTTGTACATTAGTTGTATGTTTATAAAACACTTGTTTCATCTTTGGTTTGTACTCTGTTACCTTCTTTAAAAACGAAACACTCTCGTACGAAACCTTCATTTCTTCCCCGTTCTCATCTTCAAGATTCATATAAAATTGCAACGGTTCACGTTTGGTATTTTTTTCATTTTTTCGCTTCTTTTTCAATGGTGCATCTTGAAGTAAAGAATCAAATGTATATTGATTGTTGTTCCTTTTCTGCATGAACATCGGTGTCATGTACGAAGATTCAATTTTTTTCGCTGCTCTCATGTAACTAGTGTTCATGACTACATTTTCTTTTTGCATTTTAATTGCTTTCGACGTTTTTGTATTTGTTTGCTTCATTATTTGTTGTTTTATTTATTATTATTGCAATACTAATATTAATTCGTAAATTTGTTTTTGTTATATGTTTCTATATATTCTACATCAAAACCGTGTACGACGACGTGTATATTTTTAGTTTGTGTATTTTTAGTCTATTTATTCATTTTCTTTTTCTATTAGTTATTTGTTTATAATATGTAATGTTGTATCTATGCTATATCAATAAATAGCGCTAATCTATTATTTTTTGGCAGTTAATTTTTTTACCACGAAATAGCACGAAAAAAAATATTGTTGTATGCTATAATCATGCTAATTCAAATAATTGATACAGATGAAAATTTAAATAGTAATCCAATGCTATTGTAATGCTAATTTAATAAGACATCCAATTTAAACTATTTATACGTAAAAATAATGCTATTGTTATGCTAATTTAATAATAATATTTTATTTAGTTTAATATTTAAAAATGAATAAGTGTATTAATATGTAAACTATAGTTAGTCCGTGTAGTTAGTCTGTGTGTACACGTTTTTGATGTAGATATAGAAACTAATAAAAAGAACAAATTTATAATATTAATATTACAATAATACAGTCGCTGACGCGAATAAAACAAGAAAAGAAAAAAATATACGATACGATGTTTAGTAAACATTGTTCAGTGTCTTCATCTTCATCTCCATCTCGTTCGCCATTTTACGAAAAAAATGGACTTGTTGATGTTAGTAGCGATGCGCAAAGCAATGGATGGGAGTTTAAAATTGTTGGTAAAGATGTTCCTTGTAGCATATATCGACCACAGTTACCAAATGCAAATATGGCATGTGTTGCAATAAAATGCCCATTCGAGCTCGGCGAAACTGTGAAATTGCGTGTACACGCTCAAGATGATATCAAAGATGATATCGTTTATTTTATACACCATGCCAAAGGAGTGATTACAGAAGATTGTATTCCTGATGTATTCAGTTTTACGACGACAGACTTATTTCCTGACAGTGCAACACATGTGAATGTAATTAATTCTGTACCATTTACGACAGAAGATGGTGCATCATCATATGACCCACGTTGTATTGGTTTGGGTGAATTTAAATCAACGAAAGAACAAGAACTATATGATTATGATCGCAACGAAATCAAACTTGTTAAAGGTTGGAATTATTGTTTCGTTCGCCTTGGTGTACAAAAACCTGATGTAGAATCCGTCGAGTTTGAAGACACTACGTTCGAAACATATAAAAAAAAGGGAACTGAAAATATGGAACCTTTGACGGTAAATTTACCAACGTTACAACGACGTACGTATTGCTTTTCTTTGAGTTTAGAAGATAAAGAAGGAAAAGAAAACTATGGCGTAAAAAGTCCTTATCGAAATTGTATTTTCAAATCAAAAGACGGCATCGTTGGTGATTATCCAAGTGGAATCATGAAAGGTTTTAAAGAAGTATCACGTGATAACAAAGTAGTATTTGTTGAAAAAAAAGACGTAAGAGTAGTTGGTTCAGGAGAACGACACGCACAATTCCGTTTATACAAATTGTATTTGTTACTAAACGCTAATACAGAAAAGATTTGGGGAAAGAAATGGCCAAATCTTATTTCAGGTGAAAGTGGTATATCACAGAAAACTTTACGTATACCTTCATGTTATAAGTTAAATCATGGCATGGACACTCCTTGGTTTGAATTTTGTAAAGTACTTGCAAGGTCTAGTAACCAGCGAAACAGTAACCGATATTGGAAATACACTAGAGACAACTGCGGCATGAAATTTAAACATTATACACAGAATAGAAACAATGCACGATATCCATTTGTTATTGAAATAAATGATGACAATCAATTAATTTTAAAAAAAATAACAAAAGGAAATAACCTTTGGGGAATGAAAGACTTTTTTTATTATTGCAACAATTGCTACAATTTATGGAATATTTTCGAGATTAAACGAAAAAATTTTGTAAAAGTACCCATCAGGAAACGAATCAAAGCAAACACAAAAAACAACGGACACGAAGACAGTCGAAAAAGAATTCGAGTTGGTAGTTCCCAAAAAAAAGCAAACAAAAAAATTAAAACAGCTCCAAAAGCATTTGCAAAACTTCGAGAAGTGTATCAAGAACCAACGTATAGTATAACTGGTGCTACAGTGGAATATTTTGATACAGTTCCATTGTTTACTCCAACAGGATCTCCAGTAAACAATTCTATTGAAAACTTGGAACCATTATCGCCATCGCCAAAAGAATTGATGAGCAAACAAGTGGAAATGTTATGGATGAATGAACCACTTACTAATAAAGACGACTTCAGTGACGTTGATGAAGACGAATTAGCTGCTAATGTGCAAGCCCAAAATGACCATATGAAAAATCACTTAGCAGTCCGCGAAGATATGGATGATATCCGAGAAATGGCTTTAATGAAAAAAAATGGTTTTGACTGGGAAGCTACTAATAATACTGAACCGTATCCAGTGTCAGTTAAAGAACTCGATTCCTTCGATTTTGGATTTATGTTCGATTAATAATTTAGTAACGCTCTCATGGCGCGTCTTAATCGACGTTTGATTCTCCACGGGCGTTTAAACCCAAATGCGGTGATTGGTTCATAATCAATTTCATCGTCAATATATGTATCCACAAGGTACCGCTTCTTCTTCTTCTTCTTGTTTTTGCGAAGAGGTTTCCTACATATCACACAATTGCAATGATCGAATTGTCGTAATTTTTGATGGCATTGTTTGCACCATGAATGATTACATTTGGCAATATACATGTCGTTTTCTGTAAAATTGGATTCATAACAGATAACACAGCTAAGATTTTGCATTGATAAGTTGAGTATGTAAAAAGAAATAAAATATAATATACTAAAATTTTAAGAAATTACTTAGTTTTATTTGATTTTCCTTGTTGAAAACCAGATGCTTTGAAGCCCATATTTCGATTTCGTCTTTTAATTTTTTATAAGCAAATGTTGAATAGTCATTTAATTGAAACTTGATTTTATCTTCTACCCAATTATTCATCGAGTTTAACAATTGAATAGACAATGATAAAATGGTGTTAACAGGGATATTACCTGTACCCTTGTCCATATATTTTTTTTCATCAATACTTATTCTTACTGTATCCAATTCCAATCCATAGTTTGATGGAAACAGTGCCTTTTCTAGCTCTTTATCTTTGTCTTGTTTCGTTTTTTTTGTGTACTGAAATTGGTTCAAACAGTATAGATATGCCAATGCATACCAATCAGCAAATTCTAAATCCTCTCGTTTTACTCCAATGGCATTACGTTTAAAAAAGATGTATGTTGGTGTATATGGTGGAGTACCAGTTATAGTCCCTTGATAGGGACTTTTATTTTCTTCGTATAACACCGCATCATCAATATCACCTATAAAAAGCGCCGTTTTGTTGCCACATTTGCATTTAAATATGTTCTCTGGTTTGATATCGATGTGAAATATGTTGTAATTATGTAAAATTGTATATGATTTCATCAGATTCATTAATTCATTATAATAAAAATAGGATTTTGCAAAGGTTTCAAAAGTATCTCCATCTGGACAAAATTTCAGTTGACTTACGGAAATGTAAGCAGGTTCTACCTTTGCAAAATTTATATTAATCTTAAAAAAATAATACTCTTCTGGATAATTGATAAGGCAGTCGTGTTGTTGTTCTATCATTTTCATTTTTTCATACAAGTTAATTCTTCGTTCTTTAATTTCTTCAACTGTTTCTGTTTTACCGTCATAGGTTTTATTTACTTCTCCGTTTTCCCGAATCAATTCTATTGCAATCGCTTTTTCCTTTTCTGGAAAAAAATATATAGTTTTATTACCCCCTTTCGTATATTTAGGCTTTTCTACTGTATTTAGTATTCGTAGGAACGGATTTTGTTCTACTATACTTGGATCTAGTTTTAATTTATTTTTTACTAAATCGAATAATGCATAATCGGCCATCGTTTATTGATAAGTGAATGTTTATAATATATGCTTTAAATGTTATTATCTTCTGTATTATTATTATTAGTTTTCGGTTCTTTGTAGATAACATAGATAGCCGAAATAATCGCTGTGACCATAGCAACAGCACTGGCATATGTCATTGTGTTGTATACGTAGTCTTGGCAACTAAGTTGACTAACTTCGTTAAAATCAATCATAACAAACGTAATGATGCATAATATCATTTGTAAAATAAAAGCTAGAACTTTAATTTTCATTGCCTTTAGCATCATATATAATCCGGGTATACAATGCAAAACATACAATACAGCACTTGATATACATTGTATCCATACTAACGAATAGATAATGTTGCTTACATAACATGTAGAATATTCGATATAAACACTGATTAATATCAAAATAGAGGCAACGAATTCTATGAGTCCAATAAACGATAATATTCCACAATAACACATATTTGTATATAACCATTTGTTCTTAGACGTATATAGTAAAATGACTGAATCCGAAGTTAAAGTTAAAAAGAATCAATACGAATTACTAGAAAAGGGTTTAATTGACTTTGAATGCGGTTTATGCGAAGAAGAGATTTCAAGCACTGATGTAGCAACGTGCCTTCGTTGTGAAAAGCAATGGTGCATCGAATGTGCTGTGAAATGGTATCAAAAATCTGACCTGAAGACTTGTCCATATTGTCGCAATGAAGACGTGGATTATCCATTTGATGTTATCGAAGCAGAGGAAGAAGTAGAAGAATCGGACGAAGATAGGAATTACATGCAAAAAAATATCTGTGTTTTAATGAGTTATACTTTTTTTATCGTTAGTTTATTATTATATTTTTATAGTGACGACTCGTTCGATATAGATATATCGTTGTATTATTTTTTAGATATTGTGGGTTTCTTATATGTAGTCACCTTTTTAAGTTTTATTTTTAAGGCATTCTGTAGCCGTTGTCGATGTATCTAATAATCATCGCCAAATAATGTATTATCGGTTCTTTGTTTTTTTGAAGGTCTAGTATCTTCTTCGTTTTGTTTTGATTCTCCGGATTCATTATCGATTAAATTGCTTAGATGTTGCAATGGATCCTCTCCGACTTGCTGTACACCTAATTGGTTTAACGAAATGGTTTCTTCGGATTGCGCGTCTTCTTCGTTTTGTCTATGCATTGGCATCATCATATAATCGTCATCGTCATCAGTTTGAACATTTCTTAGTGCTTCTCTGGCTTCTGCCATTTCCTGTTCTGTGTATGACATCGATTCGTTTTCATTCGTATCAATATTGAATGGGTTTTCAATATTATTTTCTTCTACTTCACTTTGTTTTTGTTCTTCTGAATTTGTTGTAGAAATAATAACAGTTGTTTCAGTCGTTTCATCTGTTACGATATTATTATTTACTGTATTGTTCGATTTTAATGATTCCGCGGCTTTTTGAAGTGCATCTTGAGGCCAATTAGGGGTGCAATATTCTTGGTTAGAATTAGCAATGCTTTCATGTACCAATTGCGTCAAATACAATTTATTTGATCGTTTGATTTCTGGTCTCTCCAAACATGCATCAATTTGTCGTTTTGACATGTCCTTTAGTTTTGGAACGATGAAAATTTGCGCAGCCCTAGCTAGATTGCTCAAGTCATCTAAATCGTGATTGACAAAGGTGATTGATTGTTCTGCATAGCTTTCATCGCATCCCAAAACTTTGGCAGCATTGGAGGTCAGAACATTCGGTTGCCTATTCACTAAGACACTTGCATTTGCATCTGGTTCAAGTTCTAATATTTCACCAATTTCTGGAAAGCATTGCCTGTTCTTCATTGTCCCATTGCCAGTAGCACAATATTTTTGTTTCGCGTTTTTGTAAGTAAAACTTTTCAATGTACCGACAATGGTGTGATTGTCACCCTGTGCTAAACTATGTCTACACCATGGGACAAGTCCATAAAAGTCGTACTCGCCACCATTTTTATTTCTGACTCGTTTTAAAAGATTAAATTTATCTTTTTCATTCAATTCTCGTTGTGTTGGTGGCATACTGGATTGAATAGTTTGTTGGTTTGTGCCCATGTGCACTTCAGGTTGTGGTATCAAACAATCGTCTTCTGGTGGCCATTGATAAAAAGGTTCGTCTGTTTCGTTATTATGTCGCCTAACTTTAATTGGTTTGCGATATTTTTTGAAAGAATCACTTCGTTGCAACAGTTCTTTGACATTATCAGTGTATAAAACTTGTGATAAATTAATTCGTTTGCCTTGTTTCCTCATACTGTTCTGTGAAATAATTTGTTTCACGTTTTCATATAAACTTGTACCATTACTAGACCCGAGATAAATGTAATTGTAGTTTTTCTTCCCGTCATGATCTTCAAGATACTTTTGTTGCGATTTACAGAGTTGGCGCTGTGTAAGTTCTACAAAAGCATCTACAACCGCACTAGCTATGTAACTGTAAAAATTACATTCGCCAAGTGAAAAGGCCGCAATACAGGATGAGGTACTATCATACATTAGGCTATCGAAATCACGTAAAAATGTTTCTTGAAACGCAGGATCTTTTAATATATGTATATATGAATGCCCAAAATACTTGCCAACCAATGGAATTTGGTTCTCTGGCATCGTATCAGTTAATCCATGTGGATTTTCTTTGTATAATGTTTCAAATTTCCATCTACCAACTGCTTTTATTTCATTGTTCACTTCTTCTTGTAATAGAAATTGAGTTGGTCCTATCGGTTGAACCTTGTTGATCACGTAATTTACTACAGTCCCGTCGATTGTTTGTCTGCACCTGACCTCTTTTTTATTCGATTTCAGTTTTGCAATCAACAATTGCGTTTCTTCAGACTCAGATGCTTCATCAAATTCAAAACTTTGGTTCCTTTTGGTGTCCGTCAATGTGAACACAAAGCGTTTATATGGTGGTGGATGACAAAATAGAATCTCGAACGCTTCGACTTTGATCAAATTCAAATTTAAGACGTTGACTCTTGTCATACCACGCGAAGTGATACTTTGTTTCAGATTTGTCGATGCATTTTCCATTAAAAATTTTTGCATATACTGGAATACGTATAACGTTGGGTCATCTACACATCCGGTATCATTTAACAACCACTGCCAAAAGCATATTACCACATCCTGAAATTTCGATTTGTTACAATTGTTTATTCTCAATTCTTCATAATGTTTCAATTGCAGTGCAGCATTCTTAACATGAACACCTTTTTCATCCGCCAATTCAGTCGCTGGAAATTCTTGCTGACAGAAACGCGAGGCTGTAGCAGGATCCTTTTTACCATTTGGACCTATACACCAACTGTTATCATTGGAATTTTGAATACTGGAACAGCAATTAATTAGTAAACTATTTGATTTTTTCCATTTACCAGTAAAAGGATCTTGGTATACACGTTGATGTCTAAAGTAACCAGCTGCTTGTATAGCTTTCATAGCAGCGATACGTTGCCGGCTTGCGGGATCATTACCGCTGCTAGTATTTTGTATCGCCATTTCATGATACAAATTCATGACATTCAAGCAATGCGCAATCGTGTGTGCCATATTTGAAGACGTGTTACAATTCACTGTCGTTCCATCGCATTTATGAGCTCGTAACAAGTCCAGTAAAAACGATTTACCAACCTCACCTTTTCCTAATGCAACTAAAGCATATGGCAACGAGTCCAAACGGGTACTCCCAAAACCAACAGTTAGAAAATGTAAGAACTCTTTATGATTATGCGCAATCCCATCCAAATACTCAAAAGAAAAGAGTTTTTCTTGTATAAAGGATGCTAGAAAATCAAACGTTTCACTTGGTGGACTACGCTTGTATTCAAACATAGAAACTAAAGGCGTTTCATTTTCGATACATTTGCAAATACTTTGTAATGGATACGAAATACTACCTTTGCCATTGACTTCTAGTAACAAGTTACGGAAGTTTCCAAGTGTAAATCTTGTATAATGATCCCTACACATTTGTAATTTTTCCAGTTCTGACTTTGTGTTGTCATTCAGGATTAAATTACGTTTTGTGGCATAATGTTGTAATGGAAGTCCAACTTGTGCACGTAATAACATTTCCATCAAACGATCGTCTAAACAAAAGCTTAAAAAGTTTTCGTTTTCGTTGTCTAACGTAGTTCCGGCTGGCATTGTGAATGAATTACTAGGGGCACCAACGGTATAACGACCCATTAAGTCCATGTTTAATCCTGTTACATCTGGTCTCGTTTCTCTAGCAACAATTTTCAATTTTTGCATTTCCAACATCAACTGATCTTGTGCTTCTTTTGGTTTCATAACTGTTTCTATCCATCTTACAGGCAACAAATAACGACAAGGTCCTTCCAATATTGTTCTTGGTCTCTTATTGTTGCTTTGTGAATACACAAGTCTAGATTTCACGCCAAGGTCACTTGGTAACATATGAAACATGTAATCTCGTTTATGTGGGCAAAAAATAACATCATTATCGTGTTGCCTGAAATAAGAACCAAAATTCCAAGCCGAAGCACTTGTATTTGGATACAATTCGTTTCTAGACAATCTGTAATTTTGATTTGCTGGTTGGAAACCATCCTCTGGTTGCATTTTTTGCCAATATGACGCGAGGTTTTCATTTGGTGCAAGAACATTTTCAATTGGAAATATACTAAAGTGGTGTTGGAAAGCAAAAAAATTATGAGGACTACCTAATCCACGGGTATTGTAATTATGCTCGTAGGCCTTTCGATTGTTTTCTTTTGCAATATTGAATTCTACACGGTTTGCTTTTCCATATCGCGTTTGAAACATTGTCTGTAAATATTTTTGAGGGCTACCAATCAACCGTTTGTAATTCTCAGCAAATGATTCGTACGGAACTTTGTTACCCATACGTGATTTCTTTTTTTTCTCCTCGAAATCGTCTCCAGCAATGATTTTGGAAATCAAAGTTGGGAAATTGCATGTAAATCGAGCATTCTTTTGTACTAGTACCCACAACCTGACCATGGCATCACGTTTTGTGTCTGCTGTACTTGGTATACCTTCAATAAACGTATAAACTTCATCTTGGCCTTCTTCAGTTTCTCCTAAATACTCCGCCGCAGTTGCCATATCGTCCGCGCCTTGTGTATTCGTATTACTTTGATTCTCTGAACCACCGTTGTACTTTACTGCGGACGAATATTTCATGGCAATAGTTGCTGCTTCACAAATGAGTTGAAACATCAAGTAAAAGTCTTCGTCTTCCTTCGATGTTGTATGCGTCTGCTCATCTTGAAATTTAATATCTTTGATAAAACGTGCATTGTCTTGCAATACTAATGTAACAGGGATTTCCACAGAAAAACATTGTTTCGGATCAACTATCAATGGATTGTCTACTGTCGCTACATCGTTTGTAGGTCCACCAAGGTACTGCTGGTTATTATAAACACCTTCATTACCCAATCGTACAACTCCTCTTGGAATATGCAATGGATTTGGATTTACTCCGAACGACATCGTGTACACTTATAAAAGATCCAATCTAATACAGTGTTTTATGTCTTTATATATTTATTAGCTTTACTTTCTTTTTTTATTGTTTATTTATATATCTACGTATCTATATGTATGTATATAAATATATATATATATCTATGTAGAAATTATTATTAATTTTATTATTTTCACTATACTATTCAGATTATTATTTTTCTGTCGATTTTATAATATTTTTACACCTCAGTTGTAGCATGGAAATAGCATCGAAATATATGTGTATATTTTTTTACACCTCAGTTGTAGCACTAGAATAGCACTAAAAACGTGTCATATGCTCTATTTTAAGGTCAAATTGGAGCTTGAAAAAATAAAAAAAATAAAAAAAAAAATTTGAAACACACGATTAAAATGCTAATATAGGAATAGCATGGACCTAGGCTGTAATAGCATTAAAATAACCCTATACACCAACTCTATCTTAATGCTATTCCTATATTATTATTGTATTACCATGCTGTTGTCTTACATTTTTGTATATAAAGTTTAGCTAGCGACGACTAGAAATAGCAGAATAAATAAATAAATGTTAATATTGCCTACAGATATTTGGCGATTAATTCTTTGTACTGGGTATATTGATTTTGGGTCGTTATCCGACGGGAAAATTTGGTTTTTAAAATTGTTAATAGTAAATAAAGAGTTTCGTGAACTGTTGATGTACTGGTATAACGAAATTATTTTAGGTCCAACTACTACGTTTCGAGCCACAATGATATGTACAAATACATGCCAATGCTGTGGTATAGATACCAATGACGCCAGAGTACGTTTCAATCAATTAAATTTTATGACAGATGAACCACCACGTCGGGTAATTATATATTGCCATAGTGTCTATTGTTTTAAACTTGCATTACATTCACAACGAGATGCCATTCACAGACAATCTGGTTTATTATATGATGTTCAACATGTTTTGAATCATAACGATATATTAAAATCGGATGACAATACAGCAATGATTGATAGAAGTAATAAAACTGAAAAAACGAAAGCAGACATTGTAACTGAGTATTTGTATAGAAGAAGAACTACGAATGAGAAGTATATGTTGGCAAAATGGTACGAAGGAATGGATTTTTATTATAAATTAGTAAGGATAGAAAATCATTTAAAACATAAAGATGTCATAAAAATAAGTCCTTTTTAAATTATTTAACTTCTAAACCTTTTTTGTCTAATAGTATATTATCTGGTGATGTCAATTCATAGTCATAGGATTCGTCACTAGATTCGGCATCTGGTTTTAAATCTAAATTTTTTTTTGATTCCAAATCTGGGGATTTTCCTTTCGCTTGGATATTAATACTAACTTTGCATCCCATTCTACGTTGAATACTTGGTCAAGATATAGTGGAAAAAAGTAAAATCAATGAATTGGCCGACCGTGAATAATAGGTGGTCCATAGCAGAATCATTTTTAAAACAAAGTGGTTCTAACGAACAAAATATTAGTTCTTTTGATGCCTTTGTATCACGTGAGTTTCAACAAGAAATATATAAAAACTTTAATATCTCTGCATCAACTGGTGTTGATAATTGTTCTAAATTGAATGTACACTGTAAAAACGTAGAGATACGAAAATGTATACTATTAAACAACGATATTGACGTGCATATTCCATCACATGTTAAAGTATCCGATAGCTTGGCTAGATTGTTAAAATGTAGTTTGGTATCACCAGTCTATTTAACCATTTGCTTAAAATTCAACGACAAAGTGGAAGAAGTACGAGACTTGTTGTTGTGTTATTTACCAATTATGGTCGGTAGTTGTCTAACTAGGCCTAGAACCGCTAAAAATTTAGCTGACGAAGGTTTTTTTATTTTAAATGGTTCTGAAAAAACGATCGTGGTACAACAACGAAAAGTGAATCGTATGATTCAAATAAACAATCGCCGTGCAGAGTATGTATCTGAGAAAAACATTTGTCGTTGGTGGTTGGAAAAAGATGAAGCAACAAATAATTTGTATCTAAACACGAAATATGCAAAATGTTTCGCGGCAATTGTTTTAAGTGAATTTTGCATCGACGATAGTTATATTCTTAACAGTGATCTTATCAAAACTAAATTAGCAATTGACAACCAAGCACAAGCAGAACGTGTTGCTGAAATAAAAAAATGTTTCCCAACTTTGAACGATAGTAGTGATTTGCCACACATATTGTTTCCAAATATGGAATCCAAATTGTCATTGATGCAATTTACATACATGTGCAATTTGCTAATAAACGACAAAAAAAACTTTTGGGATAGGGATCATTTACATTATAAACGAGTCGAAATGCCAAGTGAATTATTGTTGATGGTATTGAGAAAATCGTTATTCAGGGTCTTGAACTCGTTTAAAAAACGGATGCTAAACTTTATTGAAAAATACCCAAACAAACCTTTGATAACTGGAGTCCATCGTGCCTTAGATAACAGGGTAGTGACAGAGGCTTTTTTTTATTCACTGCAAACTGGTAATTTTCCTAACACGAATGGAAATCAAGGCATACGAACTGGAGTGTCGCAACAAAGGAGTAACTATAACTTCTCTAGTATTTTAAGTCAATCACGTAGACTACGTTCTGGTGACGAAAAACGTGCTATTGTAGGGCAACGAGAGGTGCGATCCGATACGTATGGTTATCTATGCGCATTCGATACTCAAGAAGGGAAACAATGTGGTTGTAGCAAACACATGGCAACGTTGACTACTGTCAGCATTGAGTTTGCAGGCACTGTCATTAAACAAATACTGGACGAAAAAAATATACTTTCAGATATTGACTTGGCGACAAATAAAAATTTAATATTCATCAATGGTTTTATGTATGGACAAAACGATAATATTGATGAAGTGGCTGAAATGTTACGGCAATATAGACGGATCAGCATTATCGACAAAGGTGTTAGTGTTCATAAAAAGCAAAATAATTTGTACATTCGTAGTGATTGTGGTCGTATTCTAAGACCATTGTTTCATTTGAAAAATTTGTATGAATTGTTAAGACGTTGCCCATCATTTACATTGGAATCAGAACACTTGGATTTCTTTTATTTATTAAACAATGGCATTATTGAATTTATCGATTCATCTGAAGAAAACGAAATGTTAGTCGCGACCAATTTTCAATCACTAACAAATGATACCACGCACGTCGAACTTCATCCAAGTTTAATGCTTAGCATGAATGCCTTGGCTAATAATCCATATTGCGAGCACAACCAAGGTCCTCGGTAAGTAACACTGGTATCTATTTTTATCTTTTACAATACTAACAACAACAATATTATAGCTTAACATATCAATGCGCGATGCAAAAGCAGTCACAATCGGAAATGCCAGAAAATTACCATGAATTAAACTACAGTAGAGCACATTATTTACTTAATGGGCAAAAGGCATTATGTAACTCATCCTTAGGAAGTATGGAAGGAATGCCACAAGCCAGTGGCTGTAATGTCATTATGGCAATAGCTACAGCAGATGGCTATAACCAAGAGGATTCATTGGTATTTAACAAAGGTAGTATTGAACGTGGGCTTTTCCGTATGCTGGATATGAAAACGTTTCACTATTCTGGTTCCGATGTCGTGAGCTATTCGCATGATGATGACACGCTACGGCGACATAATTTAAAAAAATTCAACAAAATAGACGATGATGGGCTGCCTAGTCCGGGGAAAAAAATAGAACCAGACGATATCATCTTAGCGAAAAAAGAACACATAGATCCAGATCTTCAAATCGGAGGCATGCAATCCGTTGTAGCCGGTAGTGTTGCTATACATAATATACCAGAATACAAAGACAATAGTTCTGTTGCCAGAGATAAACATGGTGTAGTAGAACGTGTCATTGTTGGCGTAGGAAAAAGACGTCGTAAAAAAGAAGGAGAGAAATCTGAAAAAATTACAATAGTGACTTCGAAAATGAGAACGGTTTCCGTAGGTGACAAATTTGCCAGTCGTAAGTTTAATTATTTCTTTTTTATCGATATTTTTATCTAACTTATTTTTACAAATATAGGTCATGCGCAAAAAGGCGTATGTGCTCGTATATGCCCACAAGAAGACATGCCTTTTACATGTAGAGATGGCATGACGCCAGATGTGATACTATCACCACATGGTAAGTAATGAACATACTAAGTTATACCAACCCTAATCCTAACCCTATTTTTTTAGCCATACCTACTCGAATGACAATAGGACACCTACAAGAAATGTTATTTTCTAAAGTTGCTGCATTGAATGGTAAGATACAAGATGCGACTCCATTTTGCCATGAAAATATTAACACGATGGCAGATTTATTAAAAGCAAATGGATTTCAAGAATTTGGGAATGAACGATTGATTGATGGTGTCACAGGATTAATGCATGAAGCAAACTTATTTATTTGCCCAATATATTACCAACGATTGAGGCATATGGTCGATGATAAAATACATGTAAGAGACAATACCGGACCTAGATCAGTTTTAACAAGGCAACCACCGGCTGGTAGAGGTAATAATGGCGGTCATGTAAGTAAAATCAACTTCTATCAGCAATTTAAACAATTCGCTAACTTCGTTACTATAACAGCGTGTTGGAGAGATGGAATCGGCTGCAATCATATCTTCTGGTGCATCTGAAATTCAAAAATGTTTATGGGATCAGTCCGACAAAACAAAGTGGTCAATTTGTGGTCAATGCCATACCTACAATCCTTACAAACCAAAGAACGATACATGTGTCAATTGTGGGCATGTCGGGAAAATTAAAAATTTGACCTGTCCATACTCCTTTAAACTAGTCAGGCAAGAATTGATGCAAGTTGGTATATTGATAAAAGACAAAATAGATTGGAACAACCAAGTTAGACCAGATTAAGCGAATAAAATGAATTTAATCGATATGCCATTTGAGTTGATGTGTGAAAACGGTACTTTCAAACCGATAGAAGCTATCAATGTTCTTTATGATAAAATTGCTACCGTTAATAATAATACAAACAATATACAGTACGACTTTATTGTTAGTCTATTAATATGCCCTACACGATTCTATAAAGCTAGTTACGCCAACATGGCATCGCTTTACTCGCAAATTACTACCACTTACAACTCTACTATTAATACAGATACTTATATTACTACTATTACCAATGGACATGCTACCGAAAAACAAATGGCTCGTGAATTTATACAAAAGTTTAAACCAAAATCAGATAATTATTACGA
>MDTC01068205.1_pt1 | contig 27319 bp, 24 predicted proteins | sample 811181 | NCBI WGS metagenome assembly MDTC01 (sample SAMN05326644, study PRJNA326480) | marine metagenome | isolation source: seawater | place: Pacific Ocean: North | collected 2011
CTCTGAGGACTTCAGAGTTGTACTAATCAAACTCTCTGACCGCCTTCACAATATGCGGACCTTGGGAAGTATGAAGTCAGACAAGCAATTGAAGATTGCTTCTGAAACAAAGTTTCTTTATGCTCCACTGGCGCACCGACTCGGTCTATATTCTGTAAAAACGGAATTGGAAGATCTTTCCATGAAATATTGTGAATCTGAAGCCTATCTTGATATTGAGGAGAAGTTGGCTAAAACCAAGGAGGTAAGAACAAGATTTATCCGAAGGTTTATTGCTCCAGTTAAGCAGGCTTTAATGCATGAAGGTTATGTTTTTAAAATCAAAGCTAGAACAAAATCAATTTCTTCTATTTGGAAAAAGATGAATTCAAAAGACATTCCTTTTGAAGAAATATTTGATGTATTTGCAATTCGAATCATTGTAGATACACCAACAGAACTTGAAAAACCAGATTGTTGGAGGATTTATAGTATCGTCACAGACTTTTATCAGCCAAGCCCCGAAAGATTGCGAGATTGGATTTCCACACCAAGGGCAAATGGTTATGAGTCACTGCATACTACAGTTATGTCTCCACAGGGTAAATGGGTTGAGGTTCAGATTCGCTCGAAACGTATGGATGAAATTGCTGAGAGAGGTCTCGCTGCACATTTTAGATATAAAGAAGCAGCTGATGAGGAAAATAAGTTAGATCGATGGATCAGTGAGATTAGGGATCTTTTAGAATCTTCTGATGAAGATGCAATTGATTTTGTCAATGATTTCAAATTAAATTTATTCAATGAAGAAATCTATGTATTTACTCCGAAGGGTGAGCTTCGTGTTTTACCAACAGGTGCAACTATTCTAGATTTTGCCTATGATATCCATACGGATATAGGTTGCTCATGTATTGGTGCTAAGGTGAATAATCGATTGATGCCGTTGTCTTATGAGCTACAAAATGGAGATCAACTTGAAATTATAACCTCCTCAAAACAACGACCAAAAGATGAATGGCTTCGTTTTGTAGTTACGGCTCGAGCGAAATCAAAAATTAAATCATCCTTAAATGAAGAGCGTAACTTAATCGCTCAAGATGGTAAGGAGATTTTAGAACGCAAGTTAAAACAGTTCAATTTACGAATGGGCTCTGAAAACCTTATGTTTCTTGAAAAATATTTTGGTGTACCGACGATAACTGAGTTGTATTTCAGAGTAGCAAAAGGGAAGATTGATTTGACAAAGCTCCGAGAGATTGATCAAATAAATGGATTGTTTAAAGTCGAAAGAAAGCCCTCTGTACGAAAAAGGAAGAGTGTCCGTGACTATGAGTCTGAATTTGTCACGATGGATCCAAAGAAAGCAACTTTGCGCATTGGAGAGGATTTTCAGGGCTTCGATTATCAAATGGCTAAATGCTGTAATCCGATACCTGGGGATCAGGTGTTTGGTTTTATTACGGTTTCTTCCGGAATTAAAATTCATCGTTTTAACTGTCCTAATGCCGTGAATATGATGTCAAAAATGGCTTATCGTTGCATTAAGGCAAGATGGAAGTCTGACGATATGGTAGAACGTATAGCTGCCATAAAAGTGATTGGTATTGATCAATTTGGCCTGGTCAATAGAATAACAGAAATCATCTCTAATCAGATTAATATTAATATGAAAAGTATTTCTTTTGATACCAATGATGGTGTATTTGAAGGTCATATTAAAGTTCTTGTATATGATACAGGTCATCTTGAGCAGCTTACGCGCGAATTCGAACAAGTGGAAGGGGTAAAGCGTGTTGTGCGGTGGGATGAAGAGGATACAGAGATCAATTAGTTCATATTAATTACCATCTAAAGTAGCGAAGTCTCTCGGTCTCAACATATGGTTCCATTTGAAATTTTTAATCCATTTATCTTTGATATTAATCTTATCAATTGGATAAAAGATACCGTTAGGTTGTGTTCTATATGTAATACCTCTTACTTCACCACTATCAAGGTGAACAGTCAATGTTGAAGCCTCTAGCTTATTCAAACCCATTCTTTTAATGGTTATAAGACTATCTGTTTTCTTTTCATCTTCTGGGTAATATATACTTGTAGCAGAACCAGAAACATCTGTTTGGACAAGCTTCCCTTTTTCCATGAGTGCAACAATATCCTTACCGGATATTTGATTGTAGAAATTACCAGAGTCAAGCTCCATTATGACAGAGGCATTATCGTAAATATCAATGTGGTCAATTAAGGAATCTTTTAGATAAACTTGCATAGAATCTCCTTTTAATTCAGCGTTTTCCGACCATATAATTGGGGATGTATAAAGTGTCAATAGCTCAGCTTGTTGGGTAAATAAAAGTGAGTCACAACTGGCTTGAATTTGTGTATTAAAAATTCGTACCCCATGGTATGCAAATATTTTTTTTTGATCATCCATTGTATCGGGAATAATTCTAAGAGTATCACTATGAATATAAACCGTATCTCCCTCTTGAATAAGTTCTGCTAAAACACAATCTGAGACAAATGTCTCATCTTTAGATTCGTCTTTTAATAGGTAATTTGATTGAATACGAATATTGTTCTTTTTTTCAGTAAAATGAACATTTTTTTTAGCTTCAATTTTTTGTAAACTATCATTGTAAAAAATAGTATCAGCAAATAGTATTTTTTCTGGGTCCATAAACATGGCATCGCCATGTAGATAACCGAAATTCTTTTTAGTATGAAACCAGCCGAATGATGAAACAATATTCACACTGTCCTTAATGATGTTTGTTTTACCAAAAAAGTAGGTAGTCTGTTTAGCATAATCGAACTTAAGTGTATCGGTAGTCAAAGTCAAAGACTCATTTGTATATTTTACACTGTCTTGGAAGTGGTAGTTTTTTGTATCAGGATAGAAGTAGCCTAATTTACTAGTGATACGTTCTTTAGAATTCATTTTTTGTATGACCCCATGGTTTCTGTATGTTGCCCTTCCAGATGCTGAGTCATAATCTATGCTGTCCGTTGTTAGTTTGTAATCACCATCTCTCATTTTTACACGCCCCCACAGTTTAGATTTTTCGGTTTGTCCATCAAAGAAAGCCGAGTCGCAAAAAATATTGAGCTTTTCTTTTATGATGTGGACATTTCCATAAGCTCTTACGATTTGTGCTTTTTCAAAATAATAGGCACTGTCGCAAAACATGGTATTTTGTTCGTACTCAAAATTGACGTCGCCTTCTAGCTTTAGCAAGTCAGTTTCTTCAAAATAGTTGGCTTTTTTTGATCCAGGAAGTAATCTAAGTACATTTTTTTGGGCAAAGTAATTATGGCTCAAAAAAAATGCGCTTATGAAAAGCGCATAATGTATAATCTGCTTTCCTAAAATCATTAAGAATTTGCTAATGTTTGTTTTCTATCAGGACCTACTGATACAACGCGAATAGGCACATTTAATTGCTTTTCTAAATAATTTATGTAGGTCTTGAATTTATCTGGGGCATCCTCAAGTGATTCGAGCTGCGTTAAATCCTTTTTCCATCCTGGTATATTTTCGTATACTGGAGTAATTTCGCTGTCTTTTATGTCAAAGGGAAAATAATTGATTTCTTTTCCATCAATGATGTATTTGGTACAAGCTTTGATTTCATCAAATATACTGAGCACATCTCCCTTCATCATGCAAAGCTCCGTAACCCCATTGATCATGATTGAATATCTTAGTTGTACTAAGTCAATCCAACCACATCTTCTTGGACGACCAGTAGTGGCCCCAAACTCATGTCCTTCACGACCCATTTCTTCACCATCTTTGTCAAATATCTCTGTAGGGAATGGCCCACTGCCAACTCTTGTACAATAGGCTTTAAATATCCCAATTACCTTGCCAATTTTCGTAGGTGGAATACCTAAACCTGTACATGTTCCAGCAGTTATCGTATTTGACGAAGTAACAAAAGGATATGTGCCAAAATCAATATCTAACATTGTTCCTTGTGCTCCTTCTGCCAGAATATTTTTACCTGCTTTAATTGCCTCGTCTATGTAGATTTCGCTATCCACAAATTCCAAATCTTTCATTATTTCGATGCCCTCAAACCATGTGTTTTCAAGTTCTTCTAATGAATAAGAAAAATCTGTGTAATAGCTTAATATATTCTTGTGTTTCGCAACTAAAGAATCGTACTTTTTTTGAAAGTTTGGGGATAGGATGTCTCCAACTCTTAATCCATTTCTTCCAGTCTTGTCCATGTAGGTTGGCCCAATTCCTTTCAAGGTAGATCCTATCTTGTTCTTCCCTTTTGACATTTCAGATGCAGCATCCAAAAGTTTGTGGGTAGGAAGTATAAGGTGTGCTTTTTTAGAGATTAGCAATCTTGATTTGTATTGAACATTGTATGGTGCCAACTTATCAAGTTCTTGCTTAAAGATCACAGGATCAATTACGACTCCATTTCCAACGAGATTTACTACTTCTGGATGAAAAATTCCAGAAGGAATGGTATGTAATACATGTTTAATACCTTCAAATTCGAGTGTATGTCCGGCGTTTGGGCCTCCTTGAAATCTTGCAATAATATCATATTTCGGTGTCAAAACGTCAACAATTTTTCCCTTACCTTCATCTCCCCATTGAAGACCTAATAATACATCTACGTTCATTAAATTTTACTTAAAATAGTTTATAGCAGATTCTTCCGAATCATACATAGAAAAAACATCATTCATTTTCGTAATCTCAAATAAATTTGAGATCAGCTTATTTGGTTCACAAATTAAAAGGTCACCATTTTCGATCCTACATCTGGTCATGGTTTTCACAAATACTGCAATACCTGTTGAATTAATATGTGTGAGTTTTTGTAAGGCGAAAATAACTCTATGTGATTTTAAATTTGAAACAGCTTCTTGGAGTATTTCTGAATCAGAATCGATGAGTATTTTTCCTTGCAGATAAAATATTATACAGTTTGAATACTCTTTTGATGTAACATTCAGATTCATTCTTGGGTTTTTTTATTTTTCGTTCCGTAAAAATAAAGGGAGTGATGCTGAATATTTACATCAAATAAATCTTCAATTGTAGATTTAATTTGTTGTATTCTAGGGTCACAAAATTCGATAACCTCTCCCGTATCAGTACATATGATATGGTCATGCTGTTTTGATCCATGTGCCTTTTCAAATTGGGCAATATTTTTGCCGAACTGATGTTTACTTACCAGGTTACAGGCTAATAATAATTCAATTGTATTGTAAAGTGTCGCTCTTGAAACACGGTAGTTATGATTTTTCATTTTCAGGTAAAGAGATTCGATATCAAAATGTCCAATATGCGCATATATCTCTTCCAATATGGCAAAGCGTTCGGGTGTCTTTCGATGTCCATTCTTCTCTAAATAGGCCGAAAATATTCCTTTAACTGTTTCTTGTAGTATGCTTTCACTCATAGCCGAAGAACAAATTTACAATATAAATTAATTCGAGTTTACATTATTTCGGGATGGTTTTAAAGTCTTTTCAACACAAACAAGAAAAAGACTTAAAAAAAAAAAGGGGAGTAGCTCCCCTTTCTTTATTTGAAAAGACAAAAATTAATTTTTCTTGTCCATTTTTTCTTTTAATTCAGCCAATGCGTCAAGATCTCCAAGTGTAGATTTTTCCGCATTTTTATTAATTGCACTTAGATTATTGGTACCTGCTTTTCTTGTTGGTCTCGAACTTTTTGAGGACTCAGTATACTCTTCGTGTGTCCTAATGTGCGAAACAACAATTTTTCTCGCATCTCTATTAAATTCAATCACTTTAAAATCGAGAACATCCTCAACTATAGCATTGTTACCGTCAGCTTTCTTCAGGTGTTTTGCTGGGCAAATTCCTTCTAACCCATAGGGTAAAGACACAATTCCTGATTTGTCCTTCATTTCGATGATTGTTCCGCTGTGAACAGATCCCTCCTCAAAGGTCGATTCAAATACTTCCCAAGGATTTTCTTCTAATTGTTTGTGCCCTAGAGAAATTCTTCTATTTTCCTGATCGATTTCTAAAACAATCACTTCCATCTCTTCTCCAGTTTTACAGAATTCAGAGGGGTGCTTAATTTTCTTTTGCCATGAAAGGTCTGAAATATGAATTAATCCATCAACACCTTCCTCTAATTCAACGAAAACACCAAAGTTTGTAAAGTTTCTAACTTTTGCTTTGTGCTGTGTATTAACAGCATACTTCGTATCGATGTTACTCCATGGATCAGGCATTAATTGTTTGATTCCAAGCGACATTTTTCTTTCTTCTCGGTCTAGCGTCAGAACTTCTGCTTGAACCTCGTCTCCAATTTTCATGAAATCTTGTGCAGAACGTAAGTGCTGTGACCAACTCATTTCTGAAACGTGAATCAATCCTTCAACGCCGGCTGCGATTTCTATAAATGCACCATAATCAGCCATAACAACTACTTTTCCAGTAACCTTATCACCAACTGCAAGTTCAGCATTTAAAGAATCCCATGGATGTGGCTGAAGTTGTTTCAGTCCAAGTGCAATTCTTTTTTTCTCATCATCAAAATCAAGAATCACCACATTTATTTTAGAATCTAGTTCCAACATTTCCTCAGGATGCGAAACGCGTCCCCATGAAAGGTCTGTGATATGAATTAATCCGTCAACACCACCTAAATCAATAAATACTCCGTACGAAGTAATGTTTTTCACGATTCCTTCAAGAACTTGACCTTTTTCTAGCTTAGAAATGATTTGTTTCTTTTGTTCTTCAAGCTCCGCTTCTATAAGTGCTTTGTGTGATACAACGACATTTCTAAACTCTTCATTGATTTTAACTACTTTGAATTCCATGTTTTTTCCAACGTATACATCGTAGTCTCGTATTGGTTTAACATCTATTTGCGAACCTGGAAGGAATGCCTCGATACCGAATACATCCACAATTAATCCACCCTTTGTTCTACATTTAACATGCCCGGTAATTACCTCTCCTGTTTTCAGTACTTCATTTACTCGAATCCACGCGCTGTGCATTCTTGCTGTTTTGTGTGAAACAATCAACTGACCTGTTTTGTCTTCTCGGCATTCTACGTAGACGTCGACAACATCGCCGATTTTTAGATCCGGATTGTAACGGAATTCGTTTGCAGCAATTACACCTTCGGACTTATAACCGATATTGATAATTACTTCTTTTTTGGTAAGATGGACGACTGTTCCTTTAATAACCTCTTTTTCGTTGATTGAGGTTAAGGTTTTTGCGTATACGTCAGACATTTCTGACCTTTCTACTTGACTGTAGCCATCTAACTGAAGCGCCTCCCAGTCAAAATCTGCAGTTCCCTGCGATGTTTTACTTGTTGCCATTGGGCTTTTTAAATTTGTATTTCAAGGCACCTTATTCCTTGAAAGGGTTAATACAGATCACAGAAATTAAGGCGTGTGACCATTTTGAGAGTGCGAAGATAGGGATTTCTTTAGAAAAAGAAAGACTTTTGGTAGGTGAATTGAAAATAATTAGAAGGTCTTAATTAATTATCATTGGGGTTGTTAGGAAATTTGGAAATCATTTTGAATTTTCCTTGTTGCATTTCGAGTGCTGTTTTCCATAAATCCTCATGGTTCGAGTCTAAAATAAGCTTGTCCTCTAGATTGTTTACTGTTATCCAAGAGTTTTCTCTTAATTCAGCATTAAGTTGCTCAAAATCCCATCCTGAATAACCTATGAAAAAACGAATTTTTTTTCGAGCATCTGGTGTATTCTCGAGGACTGAACAAATTTGGTCAAAATCACCACCGTAAAATAGATTGTTCCGAATTTGCAAGGAATTTGCAATTTTACTTCCCAAGGAGTGAATGAAAAAAAGACTGTCCTTTGATACTGGTCCTCCAAATCCTATTTTGGCATTGATATCGGGGAAATTAGAGTCGATTTTATGTAAATCAATTTCGGTAAAATTATTAAGTACAAAACCAAATGTTCCGTTTTCATTGTGCTCACACAATATAACTACCGATCTTCCGAAGTATGGATCATTTAGGAAAGGATATGAAATTAAAACACTGCCCTTTTTAGGTTTTTCATTATTTGTAAATGAAAAGTTTATTTTTTTCATTTTGTAAAGGTGCAAAAAAGACAATTCATCTCAACATAAATTGCAACATTAAATAGATTTATAAATTTGTATTAATGAAGTTTGGAGCCATTGATATTGGGACAAATGCGGCGCGTCTTTTGATTGGCGAAGTCGTTCATGACACTGATCGCTCTTTTGTGAAAAAGATATCTTATACTAGAATACCATTAAGATTAGGTGATGATGTATTTTCGCTTGGAAGAATCGGTGTCAAAAAGAAATTGAACCTCATAAAAACTATGGAAGCTTTTGAAATCATCACCGATATTTTTAAAGTAGGTGAACTAACGGCCTATGCGACTTCGGCTATGAGAGAGGCCGAAAATGCAAAGCAAATTGTGATGGATATTAAGAGTGCAACGAGTATTGATTTAAAGATAATTACCGGTACGCAAGAGGCAGATATCATTCTTGGTGCAATTATGCTCTTTAATTTTGTAAAGGGCCAATCCTTTGTTGTAATTGATGTTGGCGGAGGATCGACGGAGATTAATATTTTTAAGGACGGTGAAAAATTAGCGTCTAAATCTTTCAAGATCGGAACACTTCGTATTCTTCGGGGTAAGATTGAGGAAGCGGTCTGGTTAGAAATGGATGAATGGATTACTTCATCCCTCATTTCGGATGAAAAATATCGTTTGTTTGGGACTGGTGGAAATATTAACAAGGCACACAAACTTCTTGCGCATCGTCCTAATGAAGATGCTTCTTATCAGGAGTTAATGACGCTGAATAAAGAGTTAAAATCTTTAAATTTACAGGATAGAATGAAAAAATATCAATTGCGACCTGACCGTGCTGATGTTATTGTTCCGGCAATAGATATTTATACACGGGTTATCTCTAAATTTGAAGCTAAGTTTATTAACGTGCCAAAGGTTGGTCTGTCTGATGGAATGATATACCAAATGTACCTTAACAAAAACAAAACAAATGTCTATAAAACCTAGAATATCAAAAGGTACTCGGGATTTCCTTCCTGATGATATCCAAAAAAGAGAATATATGTTTGGCATAATGCGTTCTATTTTTCGGAAATATGGATACGATGCAATAGAGACTCCGAGTTTTGAGCTAACCTCTACATTGTTGGGTAAGTATGGTGATGAGGGTGATAGACTGATCTTTCGAATTTTGAATACTGGAGAAAAAGTCAAAAAAGCAGATATTGAAGCTTTGAATAACAATCAGCTTCCTGAATTTTTAAATTCTATTTCTGACAAAGCATTACGTTATGATCTAACAGTTCCCTTTGCTCGCTTTGTTGTTCAGCATCAAAATGAGCTCTCATTCCCTTTTAAGCGACATCAAATTCAGTCTGTGTGGAGATCTGATCGTCCTCAGCATGGTAGATATCAGGAGTTCACCCAATGCGACATAGATGTTGTTGGTAGTGATTCATTATTGTATGAGGTTGAGTGTGTTCAGATTTTTGATGAAGTTCTTTCGTGTTTAAAAATTCCCGGTTTTGCAATTAAAATTAACAACCGCAAAATTCTCTCTGGTATTGCTGAAAAATGTGGAGCATATGAACACTTGGTGACTATTGTTACCGCAATAGATAAGCTTGATAAGATTGGTGAAAAAGGTGTACTTGACGAACTCAATAAAAAGTTTGTTCCAGATTCGGCGATCAATTTATTGAAGCCGCTTTTGTCATTTAGTGGTTCCAATGAAGATAAGATAAAACTCATGGAGGAGTTTCTTATGAATTCTGAAGTAGGAATGCAAGGAATCAAGGAACTAAAGGAGGTTTTAAGTTATTTTGACAAATTAGGATTACGGCGTGGTAGATTAGATTTTGATATTACCCTTGCTCGTGGTTTGAATTATTACACCGGAGCTATTTTTGAGGTGACGGTTGACAATGTAAACATGGGGAGTATTTGTGGAGGTGGTCGTTATGATAATTTAACAGCTCAATTTGGACTAAACAATATTTCGGGTATCGGTATCTCTTTTGGTGCAGATCGAATATATGATGTACTCAATGAATTACATTTATTTCCGAGCTCGATAAAAAGTAATATTTCATATTTGCTTATTAATTTTGGCGGAGATGATATGATATCGAGTCTTGAACTTGCTCAAAAGATAAGAGCGAAGGGGATGGATTGTGAAATTTATCCTAGTAAAGCAAAAATTCAAAAGCAGTTTAAATATGCAGGTACGCGAAATGCTCGTTTTGTTATTATGATTGGCGAAGACGAAAGAAATTCAAACTCGATAAAATTGAAAAATATGGAGAGTGGTGCACAGGAAGTAATTGATCGAAAAGAATTTTTAGAGCGACTGTAATGAAATTTATTAACAGTGTTTTACCAGATTTTAGATACCTTTTCATCCTTGTTTCTCATGGTATCTTTTTCTTTAACATCAAAAGCCTCGAAGAACTCGGGGCAATTCATTAATGGTCCATTTACTCGATACATTCCAGGTGAATGCGGATCATTAGCAATTCTGTTTTTCATTTCCTCGTCCGTATATTTTATTTTCCAGAGCTGCGCATATGAAATAAAGAACCTTTGCGCTGGTGTAAAGCTATTACGAATGTGACCATGTTTAAATTCGTTTGTCATTGTGTAGGCATGATAAGCCATTGTGAGTCCACCAAGGTCTGCGATATTTTCACCCATAGTTAGGTCAGGATTGACACAGTTGTCTTGTATAGGGCAGAATTGAGCATAAGTATTTCCCAATATTTCTGTCTTTTGTTCAAAGGATTTTCGGTCTTCTTCTGTCCACCAGTTTTTAAAGGAGCCGTCTGCAGCAAATTTTGAGCCCATGTCATCAAAACCATGTGTGAATTCATGCCCAATCACCATCCCAATTCTTCCGTAGTTCACAGCGTCCTCGGCGTCTTCATTGAAAAAGGGTGGTTGCATAATACCAGCAGGAAATGCAATCTCGTTAAGTAATGGGTGATAATAGGCGTTGACCATATGTGCGGGCATACTCCATTCTTCTTTATTGACTGGTTTATTAATATCCGCAAAATTATCAGCCACCGAATAGCGCTTCAGCTCTAAAATATTTTTAAAGTAGGAATCGGTCGTTATATTGAGAGATGAATAGTCTTTCCATACATCCGGGTATCCTAATTTTCTTCCAATAGCATTTAGCTTTATGAGCGCTTCTTTTTTTGTGGTAGAACTCATCCAGTCTAGTTTTTTTATCCTTGTTTGAAAAACACTTAATAGATTGTCTACCATATCGTTCACCATGGCTTTTGCCTCTGGACTAAAATTCCTTTCTACAAATGCTTTTCCGAGCAGTTCTCCAAGAACGGAACCAGTTATTTCTTCAATTGCTCGATCTTTAATTTCTTTTAGTTCTTTTTTTCCACTGAGTATTTTTCCATAAAAGTCAAAGTTCAGCTTTACAAGCTTTTCGTCTAGGTAAGGGCTAGCTTTTCTCATTAGGTTCCAACTTAAGTAATCTTTCCATGTTTCAATACTAAAGCTTCGAAAAATTACGCTCATGTTGCTAAAAAATTGAGGAGTACTTACCACTATTGAATCTGGTACTTTTATTTTCATTTTCTCAAGGAATAATGAAAAGTCAAAGGGTAACATCATTTTTTGAATTTCGCCTGTTGACATCTTATTATAGGTGTTTTCAGGTATTCTTAATTCGGCTGGACTATACATTGTTTTCGCAAGTTCGAGTTCCAGTTTTAGGAGACTTAAACTTTTTTTATCGGCATTATCATGTGGTTTGAAATGCTCAAATATTTTATCCATGAAAACTCCATATTTTTTTAGTATTTCTTTTTTATCCTCCGAAATATAGTATTCCTTATTTGGAAGACCAATGCCACCTTGACTTAAATAGAATATATTTGTCTGTACATCTTTTATGTCTTGCCCTACACGAAATCCAAAAAGAGAACCAAGACCTAGGATATGATGCTTCGCCATGATATCAGAAAACTCATTAAAGTTTTTGATTGTACCAACCTCATCGAGTAGATCTTTTAATTCCGTATATCCCCGAATATTTCTTTGCTCTATGTCTATAAATGTTTCATAAAAATCTCCGAGTAGTTGAGCATCACTTCCTTTTCCATCTTCAATCTCTTTAAATTCATCAAGAATTAAGCGCAGCTTTTCCTTGTTCGCCTTATCTAATTCATTGAAGCTTCCCCATCTTGACTCAGAAGCTGGTATTTCATTGTTGTTAATCCAAGTTCCGTTTGAGAACATGAAAAAGTCTTCCGTAGGCTTGATATCTTTATTTATGTAGGAAATATTTACAGTCGATTTTTGTGCAATGACATAGAATACGAGGAATATAAATAGGATTGTAGTTTTAACGTTTGGATTCATGATATTCTGATTTGTATAACATTTCAATATGAGGTATGCCATCTTCTAGATATTCTTTTCCTGTGGACTTAAACCCATGCTTTTCGTAATAATTTTCCAAGTGTTTTTGAGCAGAAAGTCGAACATCTACCAGCCCAAATTCAGCTTGAACAAAGTTCATTGACTCTTCCATAATCAGATGTCCCAAACCTGTTCTTCTAAAACTTTTATCTACAACAACTCTACCAACAGAAACCTCAGCATAAGAAACATTTTGTGGTAATATGCGCGTTGCCGCAACTACCTCGTTTCTGTTATTTGTGTAGAACAGATGGAATGCTCGTTTGTCTTTTCCATCTAAATCTTGATATGGGCAGTTTTGTTCGATGACAAAAATCTTTATACGCAGTGCAATTATATCGTGAAAATGATCAAGACTTAATGAGGAATAATGTCGTACAAACTTTTTAAAATTCATTGTATAAAAATAACAAAAGCATTCAGGTCAAGTGACGGTTTTGTTTTGAGCTGAAGTTTTAGTGTTGTTTGATCAGTTTTATGGAACTGATTTTATTACTACCTATTTGTCGGGTCAAAAGCTGATATACTCCTGGCGCAAGTTGATGTAAATTTATCCGTTGGGAGTTTTCAATAGTTTTTTGATATGCAAGTTTCCCTTTTAAATCGTATATGTATAATTCAGTTGGCTCGGATAGTAGAACTTGTATTTCATCAGTACATGGATTTGGCCAGATGCTCACAATAGCTGATGAAAAGTCAAAAATTCCAGCGTCTTCATAAACTTCAATGACTGAGGTGTCCGAACTTATACAACCGTTTCCATCTGTCACGGAATAGACAATTTCGTGTGCGCCTATTCCTGCTAAACCCGGATGAAATGAAGTACCAATTATACCCGGACCAGAATATTCACCCCCCATCGGTTCTCCTTCGCTGACATTGAATGCTACTTGGTTAACACCAACCTCCGAAATAGTTTCGATATACTCTACTGGTAATGTAGATAATAGCTCGACATTTATCGTATCACTTGCCGAGCAACCATCTGTGTTAAAGCCTTCAACGATATAGCTTTCTGCCGATGGAATAAAAGGTTCATCTTGGACGACATTATTGTTCCATTGAAAAGTTGTTGCTGTGCCAGTCGCTGTCAGCGTAATTAGACTATTTGGACAAATGAGATAGTCACTTCCAGCGTTTACGGAAGGATTTGTGAAACTCAAAAGTGGTTGAACGGCAGATCGTGAAGTACAACCCATTTCATCCTTTAATGTTAATTGATAGTCTCCGGGGATGGCTGTTATAATAGACGTACTAGAAGATCCATTGGACCATGAAATATCAACTGGATTTAGTTCTGATGTGTAGGTGTAAGTTGCGAGTTCTCCCGGGCAGATTCCAACTGGACCTTCAATAAAAACAGACTCATGTTTGGCGAGTAAGGTGAGTAGTGCATTCGCTTTACCATATCCGTATGCATAGTTCGGTACGTTTCCTGTATATATGTCAATATCTGAATTTGTAGTCAGGTCATTTTTGAAGTCTTGAAAGCTAGCTCCAGGACATTTTTGTAGATATAAGGCAGCGATTCCTGCAACAACTGGAGATGCCATTGAGGTCCCGCCGTTTCGAATATGAAAACCTCCTTCATCTATGAGAGAGGCATTTTCTGGATTATTCAGCCATGAAAAAGGACCTGAACCCAGAGAAATATCTCCAGAAGCAGTTATGTCAGGTTTCTGAACACCTGTTCTTGATGGCCCAATGCTACTTGAAGTAAACAACTCTCCAACTGCAATTCCTGGTGAAGCATTATAGGTATTACCATTAAGATCTATGTGGCTCATTCTATTTCTAAGATTTCCAACAGAAATTACCTTATCTGAACAGTTCCATGAATCGACAATTGTTTGTAAGGTATCAGGTTCAATGTAATGGATGATTTCTGGGGTGGATATTTCACTTGGTGCTTCGGATATAAAGTTGCTTCGTCCCGAAAAGGATCCTCCCCATAAATCATAATGACCATTTCCAAAGGTTTCAAAACCAAATATGTATCCAATGGAATCAATAGATGAAAAATCTGGTCCGGTAACTGCTATTTGACCAATAATATTACTTCCAAAATTTTCCCTGTATACAAAAGCTTCAGCGATTATATCGCCGTTTCCATTTTCAATATTCTGAAATTCAGGTATTCCAGTCGTAAAACCACTAGAAAAAGAGAGAAAAGATGTCGTGCCACACCTTTCATATCCGTTGTCGGGATTGTAGGATGAAATGGCAAAGTAAAAGTTCGCCTCTGATGTATCAACGACAAAGTCAAAAATCACGGCATTGTTAATATTATTCACTATTGTTGGAGAAGGATTTGGTGTGCATAAAACAAAAGAGGTATCACTCGTGACGTCAGCACCTACATGATAAGGTCCATAGTCACCAGAATTTCCAGCCGCGGAGACAACTATCCGGCCTTCTTTTTCCTCTAGCAAACTATTAATTAGCTCTGCCGCAGGGTCAGTTGCATCATGTGTTCCATAATAATCACCTAAAGAAAGATTAACAACAGCAGGTTTATTTAATGAGTCGGCAACCTTAAATATGTAATCACACGCATCTGCAATACTTAGTTTCCAGTTATACAGGTTTTGGCTAAAATCCGACTCTACTATAATCAAATCAGCCTCAGGAGCAAAACCCTTGTTTGTGCCATTGGCTAAACCATTAGAGGCAGCCATACCGGAGACTGTTGAGCCATGTGCTGAGTTAATTTCGAGACTCGTACAGTTACCACTGTTTATCGCTGCACTATCCCAAACAATTCCTTTTTGGTACAATTGATAGTAGTTTGGGTGATTTATGTCGTTTACAGTATGGTCCCAATACCTCAATACACGGGTGGTTCCATCGGGATTTCGGAAGTCAGGATGATAATAGTCAATTCCTTGATCCACAATTCCAATCACCACACCTTTGCCTGTATAACTTGTGTCTAGTCCGCCTAGTCCAGAGTGTACCAAATTTCCTTTGTGATGTATTAACGCACTGTCTGATAGCATACTGGGCCTTGATATATGAAAGTAAACTTCATCTATTTTTCCATTGAGTTGAGCGTTATAAAATAGATCTGCATCTGCATGGCAAAACAAATAGTTTTGCGTTTCGTGTTTGAGTCGAATTCCAATCCTATTCAGATAATTTTTATTTTTCGTACTGTTTTTAAGGGCAAAAGGCATTGAAATGGCTTCCTGCTTTTGCTCAATAAACTGCTGAAAAGTGAATGGTGATTTTTGTGAAAACAAATGATTTGAAACAATTAGTGCAAATAAAAGCGTGAGATATTTCATGGTATAATTGTTGCTAAATCTAAATTATGGATTATTTTCGCTAATTGAAAATATCGAATAAAGTCAAACAACGAAATCAACATAAACCAATGAAAATTAAAATGATGAATTTAAAACAAAGTCTATCCGTTCTAGCTTTTATATTTGCTACGATGTCGATTGCACAACCTATTGAAGGGACTTTAAACTGGTATAACCAGGAAGGTCAAGGTATGTATACTGAGAAGGCATACAAGTATTTAAAGAAAAAAGAATCTAAAACAGTTATCGTTGGTGTGATTGATTCTGGTGTTGATATTGAGCATGAAGACTTAAAAGGGAAAATATGGGTAAATGCTGACGAGATTGCGGGAAATGGTATCGATGATGATGGAAACGGTTATATCGATGACGTTCATGGTTGGAATTTCTTGGGAAATGATAAAGGCGAGCATTTAAACGAAGCAAGACTAGAGAAAACAAGAATTTTAGCCTCTTTATCTGCTAAATTTGCCGGGGTCGATTCAATTTCAGTCGCAGATGACAAAGAATTCAAGTTATATCTTCAGGTGAAAGAAGAGGTCGAAGCTGAACGCGCTCAGTTTGAACAATACATGGGGATGTTAGATAAACTTCCTGAGAATGCACAGAATTATATCAAATCTCAAATGGATTATAATTTAAACGTCGATTTTGATGATCGAGGTCTAATAGGAGACGATCCAGATGACTTTACTGATGTAATTTATGGAAATGCAGATGTCGAAGGTCCCGATGCTTTACATGGAACCCACGTCTCAGGTATAATTGGAGCGATAAGAGGAAATGAATTAGGCGGCGATGGTGTTGCAGAAAATGTTAAGATTATGGTTTTACGAGCTGTTCCGAACGGAGATGAATTTGATAAGGACATAGCACTATCGGTAAGATATTGTGTTGATAATGGTGCAGAGATAATAAACATGTCATTCGGTAAGGCCTATTCACCGCATCAAAGAGAGGTATATGAGGCATTTAAATATGCAGATGAAAATGGAGTGTTACTTGTTCATGCTGCTGGGAATGATGCTAAAAATATTGACGTTGAGCCAAATTACCCAACATCAATGTACAGTTTTCAAGATGCGCCATTAGACCATTTTGTGACCATTGGTGCCTCTACAAAAAATAAAGGATCTGAGATGGTGGCCTCGTTTTCTAATTTTGGTGAGAAAGGGGTAGATGTGTTTGCACCTGGATTTGAAATATATAACACCGTTCCGCAAAGCGAGTATATGAATCTACAAGGTACATCTATGGCAGCGCCTATGGTTGCTGGGGCTGCTGCATTCTTGAGATCTTATTTCCCAGAGCTTTCTATGAAAGAAATAAAAGAGGTTATATATATTACTTCAACGAAGTATCCAAAGGTAGAAGGTTTTGCTGAGAAGTCTGTAACGGGCGGAGTTGTCAATTTATTCCAGGCAGCAAAAGCTTGTAAGAAGTTGGCAAAAAAGAAATAAGATGCGCCTTATCTTAGCGCTATCAGTTTGGGTTTCTACTTTTTTTTATTTTTCGCAAGACAGAGCCTTGGATCAGTTGATTAATCAATGGCATCAAGATGCGGCTTCGGCTGCATTCTCTGATTATTTTAGTGCTACATCCCAAGGTTTTGTTTTCTTAGGAACAGCGCCTGAGGAGCGTTGGAATAAGCTAGACTTTAAAGAGTTCTGTAAGCCTTATTTTGACAAAGGAGTAGCATGGAATTTTAAACCCTCCAATCGGAAATGGATCTATTCGGAAGATGGAAATACTGCGTGGTTTGATGAAGATCTTGAAACATGGATGGAGGGTTGTAGGGGTACAGGGATTTGTATCAAAGAAGGTGCACGATGGAAAATTGCCTATTACAACCTGCATGTCCTCATTGAAAATGAAAAAATACAGGAATTTATTACGCTCCGTAAAAAACAATGACAAAAGAGGAAAGTAAAGACTTTAAGGTCCAAAAAGATCTATTTAAAGAAGCCTTGATAGCAGACTTCTCGATTTCAGAAATTCAACAAATATGGCGCCAAATTCTCTCCCATTTTTTAAGTATTTCGCCGATTGAGCAAATTTCAATGGGCGACCATCGATTTAGTCTTCAAGAATCAAAAATCATCAATGAGGTTGTTGAGCGGCTTCAAAATAAAGAGCCTTTCCAACATATATTGGGTGAGGTTGAATTTTACGGTCTTTTACTAAAGTCTGATGAACGGGCGCTGATTCCGAGACCAGAGACGGAGGAGCTTGTCAATTGGATCCTCGAGGACAACGTTGAGAATCCGTCAAATATTTTAGATATCTGTAGTGGCAGTGGTTGTATTTCATTGGTATTAAGTCGGTTTTTTCAGGAAGCAAAAGTTTGTGGTTATGAGCTATCAAATGAGGCTATTGAACTATCTGAAGAAAATGCTTTGGCACTTAAACTCCCAGTAGAGTTTAAATATGTAGATGTTTTAGATGATGATCAATTCACTTCTGCATTGAAGGAACAAACAAGATCTGGTCTGCTAGATATAGTGGTTTCGAATCCTCCGTATATCCCTTTCAAAGAAAAATATTCCATGGAAGATGTTGTCCTTGAGTATGAACCTGACATGGCGTTATTTGTTCCTGATGAGGATCCGTTACTTTTTTACCGGAATATTGTAGAGGGGATATTTCCCTTTTTATCAACACGCGGAGTGCTCTATTTTGAGTGTCATTACTTATACCTTGAAAACACACAGAATCTCCTTATTGAAATGGGTTTCTCGAATGTTGAAAAAAGAAAGGATTTACAGGGTAAATGGCGGATGCTAAAAGCACAGAAATAAGTACATTTGGGCTATGAATTCTGAGGAGGCAAAAAGTAAGCTCAACCAACTTTCTGACCAGTTACACTACTATAATTACATGTACTATGTAAAAAGTGAATCGCTCGTTTCTGATTACGAGTTTGATATGCTTTTGAAGGAGTTGGAGACCTTGGAGGAAAAGTTTCCAGAGCTTGTTGATGTTAATAGCCCTTCAAAACGCGTTGGTGGTGCTATCGTAAAGAATTTCGAAACCGTAAGGCATCGTTTCCCCATGCTTTCATTATCTAATAGTTATTCACAGGAAGAAATTGTCGAATGGGAAGCGCGCATTAAGAAAACCATTGAACAAGACATCGAATATGTGTGTGAACTCAAATATGATGGTGTTGCTATAGGAATTCGATACTTGGACGGTGTTTTTCATTCCGCTGTAACGCGGGGCGATGGAACAAAGGGGGAGTTGGTTTCTTCAAATGTTAAAACCATCAAGAGTGTGCCTTTAAAATTGAAAGGTAGTGTACCTTCTGATTTTGAAATCCGCGGAGAAATTTTTTTACCCCTCCAAGAGTTTGATCGCCTCAATAAACAACGTGCCTTCGATGGTCTTACTTTATATGCGAACCCGAGAAATACGGCTTCTGGAACCTTAAAACTTCAAGATTCTGGTCTTGTTTCCAGGCGAAATCTTGACTGTTACTTGTATGGAATGTATGAAGAAAGAAGCTCCTATAATTCTCACTTTGAGGCAGTAATTGCTGCCGGTGATATGGGCTTTAAGGTTCCTCTTGTAGAAGAACGTAAGATTGAAAAAGTCAAGGATGTAGCGGGTATTTTATCCTTTATCGATTATTGGGATGAAGCACGAAAACAGCTTCCCTTTGAGATTGATGGTATTGTAATTAAGGTGAACGCATATAAACAACAAGAGGAGCTAGGTTACACGGCTAAATCCCCACGATGGGCCATTGCATATAAGTTTAAGGCCGAACGTGTGGAGACAAAAATAGAAAGTATTAGCTATCAGGTTGGAAGAACTGGCGCTGTGACACCCGTTGCTAACCTAAGTCCAGTCTATTTAGGTGGAACTACTGTTAAAAGGGCCTCTTTGCATAACGCCGAACAAATAGAAAAGTTGGACCTTCATGAAAATGATCGAGTCTATGTTGAGAAGGGAGGAGAGATCATTCCTAAAATAGTTGGTGTCAATGTTTCAAAACGAACGGCCTCTTCAAGACGAGTTGTTTTTATTTCAAGCTGCCCTGCCTGCAGCAAAGGTTTAACTAAGTCGAAGGGAGAGGCTCAACATTATTGCACACATGCCTCGATATGTCCGCCTCAAGTGAAAGGTAAAATAGAGCATTTTATCAGTCGAAAGGCCATGGATATAGATGGTTTGGGGGCTGAAACAATTGATACGTTAGTTGAAGAAGGGCTCATTCAGGATATAGGTGATCTTTACGCACTGCGTTTTGAACAGCTGATTGATTTAGAACGCATGGCTGAAAAATCAGTAAATAATCTCCTCAAAGGTATAGAGGCTTCAAAGCAGCGTCCCTTTGAAAAGGTGCTTTTTGGCATGGGTATTCGTTATGTAGGTGAGACAGTATCCAAGAAGCTTGCAAAAGCTTTTAAAACGATCGATAACATACTTTTAGCCTCCTATGAATCCCTGGTTGAGACAGATGAGATCGGTGAAAAGATTGCACAGTCTATCCGATTGTTCCTTGAGGATCCACAAAATATGATATTGATTGATAAGCTCAAGGCTGCAGGATTGAACTTTGAAAGCGCAGAGCAGGTGCTTTCCTCCTCTGCATTTGAAGGACAAACAATTGTTATTTCAGGAACCTTTGCACGTGTATCACGAGCTGAAATGAAAAAACTGATTGAGGAAAATGGGGGTAAGAATGGTTCCTCTATTTCTAAAAAAACCAATCTTTTGGTTGCGGGAGAAAACATGGGGCCTTCAAAACTCAAAAAGGCGACTGACCTCAAAATTGAAATGGTAAACGAAGAAGAATTTTTGAAAAGAATAAAATATGATTGAAAACTCAATTTGGGGAACGATAGGCTCCTTACTAGTGACCTATAATTATGAGGACGAGTCCGCTCTCAAGGAATTCCGAAAGGGATTGGATAAGGCCTTGAACGAGAGTGTTGTACAGAGAGTAATTATCATTGTAAGTATTCCCAAAGGTGTTGATAAAAATGGCCTCTCACCACACTTTTTAATTTACTATAACGGCCCAGGTGATTATAGTTTGTTTGGTAGTTTAAAAGACCATCAGTTGTCCAGTGAACTAAAGAACTCCTTTGATGCCCTGATTTGCTTTGGTGTAATTAAGAAAAACCTCAAAGCTACCTTACGGCAAACGGAAATTGGTAAGAAAATTTTAGTAAATTCAGAACTAACACAAGATACTAGCTATGATCTAGAATTGAATTCTGCTTCAGATTCACCAAGTGAGGTTATTCAGTTTGTTGTTGAAACACTCCAAAAAATAGATGCACATGAACCACAATTTTAAAGGAACAGGCGTAGCTCTAGTGACGCCATTTAACGCTGATGGAACGATAGATTTCGATGGGTTAACAAGGCTTGTCGAGCTTCAAATATCAGGTGGTACAGATTTCCTTGTGGTTCAGGGAACTACAGGCGAATCCCCGGTATTGAGTCAGGAAGAAAAAATGCTAGTTTTAAAGCATGTCTTGGAGGTCAACCAGAGACAGCTTCCCTTGGTATATGGTCTAGGTGGAAATAATACCAAAGAAGTTTGTGAAAAAATCAAGCTTTTACCAAATGGGGTCGATGGTTTGTTATCTGTATCCCCGTACTATAATAAGCCCTCACAATCGGGAATCATTGCCCACTATACTGAAATAGCACGCTGCACCCAGCTACCGATTATATTATACAATGTGCCAAGTAGAACCAGTTCAAATGTTAGTGCAGCGACAACACTTGAACTTGCGCAGATTCCTAATATTGTAGCAATGAAAGAGGCCTCAGGAGACTTCGATCAAATTACTGAAATCCTTAAAAATAAACCAAAAAAATTCACCGTACTTTCTGGAGATGATGCGATTACGATGCCCTTAATTACAATGGGTGTTGAGGGTGTGATTTCGGTTGTGGCTAATGCTCTACCTGAGCGCTTTAGTAGTATGGTCAATCGTACACTCAATAATGAGCTGTATCATGCGAAAAAAGGACATTTTGAGCTCTTTGATATAATCCGTTTGTTATTTGCCGAAGGAAACCCAGGTGGAATTAAAGAGGCACTTGTATACAGGAAGATCTGTGAAAACCACATGCGTTTGCCTTTAGTGCCTGTTTCACAAGGCTTAAGAGTAAAGATTTTTGCAGAAATGAAAACCCTACTAACATGAAAATATATCAAATATTATTTCTTTTGGTGCTGGTTTCCTGCGCTGATTCAGATGAGACAACGAAAGCATCAGAAAATGCAACCATTTTGCCTGTAACAGGTGAGTCAGAAAATGATGTGGAAGCGTCTATTGAAATCCCTATAGTAGAATCCTTGGGGCCTGAAACTTTTGAGGGATTGGTCGACATTCAGTCTTACAATTCAGATATTTATGTAGACCTTAAATATGCCAGTCATGATAATTTTATGGGATTCCCGCTATATGCGCGAATGAAAAGGGCTTACTTGCAACCTGATGTGGCTAAACGCCTTAATTATTGCCAAATCTATTTATCCGCTTTGGATAGCACTTTACATCTTTTGGTATATGATGCAGCAAGGCCGGTGAGTGTACAGAAGCTGATGTGGGAGGCCCTCGATACTGTTCCGGCCTCTTTACGTGGTAAGTATGTATCTAATCCTGCAAATCTCAGTTTGCATAATATGGGCTGCGCTGTGGATATTACCATTTGTAATGCTGATAGAGTGGTCTTAGATATGGGTGCTGGTTATGATGATTTTCGAGATATTGCCTTTCCAAATAAAGAAGCCAAGTTTTTGAAGTCAGGTGAGCTCACAAAAGAACAATACGAAAACCGTTTACTACTGCGTAAAGTAATGGCAAGTCAAAGCTTTCGTCAACTGCCTACAGAATGGTGGCACTTCAATGCCTATTCAAGAGATGTAGCGCGTGGTATGTTCAAGGCGCTTGAAGTAGAACCCTATTAAGGTTCATCATTTCAGCATATCATTCCTAAAAAAAGTGAGCGGTTTCACCAATGTCATATCCGCATGAATGCATGTAGTCTTTCAATGTCTTTCGTTGCTTTTGCTCGGGGAAGATGGACAAGATGCAAATGCCTCCAGAAGGAAGGGTGGAAATATTTTCTAGGAGAACACCATGCTTTTTTTGTCCAATTAATCCGGTATTTTTCGCAAACCAACGAAAGGAAACTTTCTTTTCCTTCAGTATTTTTGCGATCAGAAGGCCTTTCTGTTCAGTACCAATAAGGAAAAGTTCTTTTCTATTGAACTCCTCCAAGAAGTAGCCTAGCTTGAGTTTAAAAAAGCTTTCTTGTTGATACATGTCAGAGTTTCGGCTCGTTCGATCTGGGTGCTCCCTCCATAAATGGGTAAGCTGATGACATGATTTAATTCTGAATCCGGCCTTTCTCCAATGAAAGACCATATCGTAGTCCTCTGGATAGGTCAATTTGCTAAACCCTTGCATGTCATCAAAATCCTCCTTTCGCATCATCCAATTCGGTGAAGCCACTACGCATTCTCTGTAAATATGTTTGTAAAAGGATTGCTGTTCAGCCGTTTTGTTCAGCCAAGCCTCATATCTTTGATAGCCCTCAGATATCTCTTGCCTCCCAAAGTATTTTACACCTCCCGTTGCAATTACGCCCTTTGGTTCATTTTCGATTGTTTTAAGCAAAGCATCAAGCTTATCTTTTGGCATGATGTCATCTGCATCCATTCTTGTTACGTAATCTCCTTTAATGTATTTCTGGGCTGTTTGCAGGGCAGGTAGTATTCCCCTGCCTTCGTTTTGGATAACATAGATACGTCGATCCTGAAAGTTTTTAATGATAGCTTTTGATTCATCACACGAATGGTCATTTACCGCAATCAGCTGCCAGTCTGCATGTTTTTGTAAACAGATGGACTCGATGCATTCTTGAAGATAAAGGGCAACATTCTTGAACGGTAAAATGATACTGACTTTGATAACGCTTGTTTAAAGCTAAAATAGGTGATTCTCCGTTACCGTCAAGAACTACGAAAAAAAATTACAATTTGATTACATAAGTTTGTGTCAGACTTAAAACAAAAAGCTATGATAGCCCCATTATCCCAAAGATTAATTCCTGTTTTTCATGTAACTGATTTTCAAACCAAAGTTAACCTTGTTGGAGTTGGGCTCTCCGTTTTGGTTGATGTTAGAAAAGCTTTTATCTACGAGTTTGTACTCAATGAAGGTTTCTACCAATGTGAGAAAATTGCGATTCAGTTCTCTGAAAAGCATCCCAAATTTACCGATGGCTTACTTTAAACCAAGTATTACGAGATCAATGAGTCTGTAGTTTGGCTTGGGGGCATGAAGGAGAGGCGATGAAGGTAGAGTATTTGCATGTGGCATAGTCATTTATTAACCAAACCTTGCTTCAATATATCATACATTCCCAAAAGTGACCACATGTCATAGTTACAACGTCTCCACTTTTTTTTGTACAAAAAAGCATAATCATCTTCTAATGTGATGTCTGTTTGGGGTGTAGTGAGGTGAATATGTAATGTATCACCTGTCTGTAATGCCAACGGAATATCAAAAGCATCGGATTCATTAATGCGTTTTTCCAAAATTTTATGATTGATCTTAAAGTTTCTTTCGTCTAAACCTGTGAGGCTGATGACCGAGCCTATGACCAGATCATTTTTATTGGGATTTCGTCTGTGTAATACCCAGTAATTGTCCATTTCTTCAATATCGATATTGGATGCACAAGAACAGAATTTTATTTGATCAGAAACTTTACACATGGCTATAGCTTCCAGATTTGCTTAGGTTTGTAGATTTTGACTTTAGAATCACTTTCTCGATAAGAAACACGAATCATCTGCTTGGCCAAGAAGTTCACTGGCATTGGCATTTGAGAGCGCAATACCCCAAGCTTATTAACCATATTCAAGAATTTGATGCCTGATTTTTCATTGCTACGCAAAAATGAACCACGGTCCAAAAATGGCGGCTGAAAGATATGTATTTGCTTAAAATTCATTTTACTGACTGCATCTTCGAGCTGACCTTTGATTTTTGCATAGAAAAAAGGCGACCTACTGCTTGATCCTGTCGAGCTAACAAGCAGGAGGGAAGGCACCCTGTTTTCTGCTGCCGCTTTGGCAACATCGTGCTGATAGGTGTAGTCTATCTTGAATTGGGCCTCTTTGCTTCCCGCTAGCTTCAGTGTTGTACCCATGGCAGAAAACAATACATTTCCCTTGAGTTTTGCTCTCCAATCATCAAGGGAGTTAAAATCTACAACATGCCATATTAATTTGGGATGGGATATGTGAGCTTCCTTTCGAGCAAAAACATGCACAAGCCCATAATGCTCATTCTCGAGCAGTTGTTTCACAAGTGAGCTACCTGTCGCTCCTGTGGCACCTATGACAAGGGCAGTTTTGGAATTCATTATCTAAAAATACGTATTATACAAAACCAATTTTGGTAATGTTTGAATTTTAATAAAAAGAAAAATACTAGCGATTCACTTGTTACATAAAGAAATGTTTTAGCAATCCAACGATTATAAAAATCAGTGTGAATAATTTAATTTCCTGATACCAAAACCATCATCACAAGCATGATCAGAAATATACCTTGGGTTGTTTTAAGGAACTGAAAGTCTTTTTCAATAGGGACAGAATAGGGTTTATTGTTCAATAGTTTGTGTGTAACGGTGACAATTGCAGCAAAACTAAATGTCTCAAGAATGCGCATAGGGTAAATACCGATTGTAAATAAGTCCGGGTAATACTTGATTTTGAAAGTTATTGCCAATGAAATTAGTGCTATGCCCCCAAGTAGTTGGAATTGCTTGCTGAGTGATGAATCATTATTGCTTAAGGATTGTCCTCTGTAAAAACATACGCCCGATAGCAGTGCAAGAAATCCGAAGTAAGAACCGTACAACAAGTAGGGGGGTCTTGGCCAATATAAGATTTTAAATAGCGCCATAATCAGTGTAACTGAAAACAATAAGGAAAGAAGCGCGTAATACCATTTTCTGGTCTTAAGTGCCGATAGAACTAGGATTAGCCCGAGGGTAGGCATGGATACCACCAACATCATGGTCGCTCCTGGCCAGTGCATTACCTTGAATATAACAGCTGCAACATAGGTAGCACCACTAACAATCGCAAGCTTATAGAGTTGAGTCAATAATGATGTTCCTCTGACCTGTATTAGCGTCATCATCAGCAGGAGGATAGCGAAGGATAAGCTCACAAAGATCGTTATACCCGCGCCGGGGAGGTGCGTGAATTTTAAAATCATTCCGATAAGAAAAAGAATACCGACGAGGGGTTGGGCAATTTTATTAATCATTATTATTCGTTTAAGGATTATGTGCTTCATAATGAATACACGATTATTCCGTTACATAATATACAAAAAAAAGTAAAGTATTATTTTTCTTTTCGCGGTAGAAAGATTTCGGCCAGCATGCACCGAGCGCTTCCTCCTCCATAATTCTCTATGGTTGTAAGTGGTGCATGAACGATTTTCGAATGTAGCTGGATTTTTGCGATCTGTGCTTGATTCATTTTTTTGTATGCCCTCGAAGACATAATCAAAAAAGATTCATTCGCTTTATTGTGCACTTCAAGCATATTGCCCGCGAAATGATTAATCTGGGCAAGGGTCACCTCAATAATTACTTTATTGGTATTATTTAAGCTGTCTATTACCGCTTTTCTCTCTGTCAAGTTTGTGATACATTCCAAACAAACCACTGCATAGTCTTTGGCCACACAGAGCATTACATTGGTATGGTAAATCAGTACTTTCTTTTGCTTCACTTGGTGATGGCTAGTAAAACAAACCAGCTCGTAGCCAATTTCTTCGGCGTATTTTTCGAGCAGTTCTTCACTTGTACGTTCGGATAATGAGGCATACACAATATGATTGGGGCGATCTAGAATCATGCTACCCGTTCCTTCTAAAAACAATCCCTTGTCTTCGTGTTTGGACCAATCAATGATTCGATCAATACGAAATCCGAGCTCTTGAGTCAGCAGATCTAATACCTCTTGTTTTCGTTCCTTTCTTCTGTTGGGTGCAAACATTGGATACAAATACACCGTTCCATCGTTATGGGTCGAAAACCAGTTATTGGGAAAAACCGCATCAGGTGTTGCTTTGGTCTTAATATCATCATACACAATGACCTCAATACCTTTTGTACTTATTTCCTTTACGAAACCTTCAAATTCATGTAGCGCTCGTCTTGTGATTTCAGTGCTTGAAAGCGCTTTGCCGCCTGTTTGAAAATGATTGTCTTTAGCCGTCTCTTTGTTGTAATCAAATCCTTGCGGTTTAATCATAAGCAGGGTGGATGTGGATTGCTGTGACATTATTTTTCGAAGATACGTAAACTATCAAATAGGTAAACAAAATCATATCATCTAGTCAATATCAAGAGAGATATAAATGGGATTCGCTATTTGTTTTTAGGTGCGAGCCTCTCATCTTTTTTCCACCGTGCCCTGCGAAGGATCGGTTGGCATCCGTGACTTTCACGGA
>MDTC01135113.1_pt1 | contig 27312 bp, 26 predicted proteins | sample 811181 | NCBI WGS metagenome assembly MDTC01 (sample SAMN05326644, study PRJNA326480) | marine metagenome | isolation source: seawater | place: Pacific Ocean: North | collected 2011
TCCATTTTAGATAAGAAATCAATCACTTCAGTTTTCATAGTTTCTTCTCTGCGGCGTTCTTTTCTTTTCTTCTTAGCTTTGGACCCGAAGAAATTACTATCGTCATCAGACTCCTCAGCCTCACTATCATAAATTTCTTCATCTGGTCTATTATCTCGATCAAAATGTGGTACTCCAGCATCATCTATGAAATTTATTCCGGTATCCTTCTTACCATAACAATCTTCTTGATGAATTCTCTCATTCAAATTTGCATCACTTTTCTTGGTTTTCTGTCCAGTACCCAATCGCTCCATATCGAGATTCTCTAGCTCAATATTCGTGTCATCACCAAATAATCTAGTCATCATTGACTTTGGCATTTCTTCGTCTTCCATTTGGTTTTCTTCAATTATTTGTTTGAATAAAAAAATATCTCACGCCCCGCGCGTTGTTGCGCTACCGAGATAGAGATAATTTACAGATGAGTATTCGAATTTAGATTCTTAGTAAAAGAAAAGAGTATAAAGTCCACACAACATATATGGCATAAATACCCAAGCGAGAGGCTGAGAGACCTGTTTCCTGAATTAAATGGTACCAGGAGGACGAGCTCGTATCATACGATACAATACGTATTTGCTAAATATTTTGGTGGCCATGATCATGTTTTGTACAATAATTTAATTGACATACGGTCTGACAGTATGATTCATATGGATTTTTTTGTTTTTGTTTTTTTATTTCGGTTCCTTGATTCCATACGCTATTGTGGTCATCAACTAGACTACGAGTATTATACCTCGGAACCTCGCAAAACAGTTGTAGAGTTAACCGTAAGACTAATAACCGGCTCCTTTCTTTTCTACCATTCCACTGCTACAATTATGGCCATCCGTCACGCGTACGAAAACAGGTATTCATCGCAATTCTAGATTATGAGTTATGTTCATATTTTACTTACTTTTGTAGTAATGACATTGGTGTTTTTGGAACATTAACGAATGCATATTGCATAACTGCGATAGGGGGGTCCGAAAACTTCTATAGGTGAATTTTCATGCATTTTTTTACCCCTCACTCACTTAAATTTCTACAATTAAGCATATTTGAAGGCGAACTTTCTCGAGAAATACCAGTGATTAAAAGTAGTATAGCGGGAACTCGGTTGGTAGGTAGAATGTGTGTAGGTGAGATTTTGCAAACTTCTTGCAGTAGACCTGCTTGAATTAGTTAATAGGAAATAAAAAGGGGTTACTGCTTCCAAACTCCACCACAGACCAAGGTAGACTACCTTAAGGCCAGCGCTTGATTATATTTGAATGATTTTGTATTAGAGTTACTGCATATTCGCAATTCTCTTCCAGATTCTGTGCTTGTCCAAAGAGTTGAGGAGAGACTTTCTGGTAACTTCTACTTCAACTTTGTCTCAACAGAACCACTTTTATGTATAAATACAGCTCTCGGAAATTGTATTTCATGCAATGACTATACAGCCCTTTTACATCCGGATATTGACCGTGAAACAGAAGAGTTAATTTGCGATGTTCTTGGCGTAGAAGCTTTCAGGGAGGTATGATTTTCTTTATTTGCGAACATTTTGCAACATTTAGGCTTTGTTAGACTATTGCAGGAAATGCTCTAGTTGGAAGTTATTGCAAATTCTCGAGCCAAGGTGGATTGGTACACCCACACACAAGCCTGCAAGAACTTGACGAACTTTCGTCTCTTTTACAAGTCCGAATTTTTTTCTCTATTTTTTTCACATTATATATTTATTTTGAAGGTGCCCCTCGCAGCAGGCACAGTCAATCGAGGGAGTGATATTATTTCTGCTGGGTTGATTGCGAATGATTGGACTGCCTTTTGCGGGCTAGATACTACTTCGACAGAACTAAATGTACGCATTTTTACACATAATGATTAGATAGTGAGAGGTAACAAATAGGTGATAGAGGAAATTCTAAAAATTCGGAGTATTGAAAATAATAAGTCCTTTGAGAGCACTCGTGCTGCTATCATTGACACTTTGGTCTAGTTTGAATATTCTTTTTAATATAAAATCTATGAATGAGGTCGTTCTTGTATACTGATCCCGACTTTCATCTATTTTAGGAGTACCTGTGGATGATTTTTCGACATAAATATCTCAAATGAAAGTGGAGTTATTTCTTCACCTTATCGATCAATCCATAGTCCTTAGCTTCTTGTGGATCGAAATATCTAGGTCTATTTATATCCTTTTCGACTTCTTCGATCGATTTTCCGGTAGATAGAGATAGTATTTTTAGCTGATCATGTGTGATAAGAATAGAGGGCCAGAGTCGCTAGAACAGTAGTACCGTTTGAGACTTTGTATTTCTAGTTTCATTACGCTGAATTTCTAACTCAGAGGCCTATTGTTTTAATAGTGAGAATGACACACATAATATCGTAGGATAGACCATACCTGCCCTCGAAAAGAGTTTATGGGTTGTTTAATCATTATGCTAGCAGATGGAAGTGCGGCTCTGTGCCCCTGTGAAGATTGCATAAATGAATAGCTGATAAATACCTTCAACTTTTACCTTTTTACCAGCTGAGAGCAACATTGCAGCTTCACCCCAAGCTGTACCGATAGCAATAGTGTGTACAGGAGGTTTGACATATTGAATGGTATCATAAATTGCAAAGGCTTCGGAATCGTACCCATATTTTTGACCCTCCTAATAATAAACACTTCAACACTTCAATACAAGCACAGTTTCATACATACTTTTGATGTCCCCGTTGAATTTATGTACAAATGGATCGGTTTATTGTTATCTTCGTATTGAAGATATAACAATTCAGCAAGAATAAGTTCAGTCACCGAAGGTACTAATGTCATGCCCTACATGGAAGAAATTTAGATTTTGGCAATAATGATGAAGGGCATAATTACCAAGTAAACTATGCGTTCTTTAAAAATATATGATGGCAAGTCCGGAGGTAACTGACTAGATGCGTCTCCTTGTAAACTTGGAATCACCTTTAGAACAAAAACTAAACCTGAAAAATGGCAAATTAAAAATAAGCATTACCGCTTTGATCTCATGACATATTCGAGGACACTTTACTTTGGATTTTGCAGCCGAAATTCCGAAAAGTTTATTACCCTTACTCGTAAACTGTGTTTGGCAAGTTTGCGGATTCTTAAATTGAATTTTAGTATTGCGTTCTTTAATGAAAGGTTTCAACTTACTGCGAGCATGATAGCAAAGATCAACTCCTTGCGCACTACCAAATATTACGATCGCGTACTCCTTGTGAGAAGTTGTGACCTGATATGATGAAAATCAAAGAAGGAGACCAGAGATCTTTTATTTTACACTTTCTGAGGACTAACAGGAGTGTGGGGGGAGGCATAAAAAGATGAACCCTAATTCGCTAATTCGCTACCGTTTACAGAGCTTTTACAAAAAGTTTTGAAAAAAAATAAACACTAAAAAAGAAGAAAAAGGCGAGACATTTTCAGCACTCGAAAGAATGCAAGAGTAAGCTACTGACCCAGAATAATTAATTGCTATCCAGTCAATGATTTGCAACTCGAAAGAGCACGCTTAGATCGTTATATTTGTTGTTTGTTGTACTAGAAAGTCTTCAGCACTTCACCTCTTAAAAAAATGGGTGCGTTCAACTTTAGAAATAAATTCTGTATAGTTTTCTGATGTAGTTTCATTTAAAGGACTTCGAGAGGGCTTTCGAGAGTTGTGGGACGACATGTTTTCTTATCGTACTCTAAAAGTGGTTAAAATAAGTGACAAGCGTTTAGCATATGTACATAAGTCTTTAATGGCTTTGATTTTAGTCTATGCGGGAGTTTCTATGATTGGTGGTCACACTTATATGCTACTAGAAACACCTGGAATGTACATCTCTACTGATGTTTCCGATACAAAAAGAATGCTTGATTTTAATCAGGCGGCGTCAACATACTGTAACAAAACTATCACGGATTATGCCGGTGATCCACCTTTTATGGATTCTTTCCACGATAATATTTGCAAGAACTTCAGTACTTCTGAAATAGTGAGTGTTTCTGCAAATTCTATATTTGTGGGTACACACGTAAAGGAGACAAACTTTCAGCGAGAGTGCAACACCAGCACGGATTTGTGCTCCACTTTGCCACAATATGATACATCAAAGAACTATTTTGCCACAAATCCTGAAAACGTTACATTTCAGTTCAAGACCACTCTAGATACAAGTTGGTTTACAAGTGCTCCCTCTTTAATCTATATCAAAGATAATCAGACGAATACCATACTCACCGTCGACTCGGAATCTGCTGTTGTTAGTGAGAGGTACCCGTCTTTTAGTGTTGACGAACTACTTGAGCTCGCAGGAGTGAAACTGGATGATAGAAACGAGTTAGTGGTACGAACTGATTCTTTTGTTCCACCGTTCCCGCTTTATCGACTGACCGGAATACGACTCAGTATTGATTGGACTTTCAGTAATTTTCGTCCCATGTCTAGTTTACAACCTTTTGATTATCGTATTCTCGCAGATGTCTCAGTTTCATCCAGCAGTAAAGGATATCTTGTGAACACTGTGGAAACAGTACATTTTTCTGGGGAGCCAGACGATGTTACTTCGAGTGGCACAATCTTGGAATTTCGAGGGGTCGAAATCGAATTCAGATCTAATGGTCTGCTTGGGAAAGCTGATTTTTATACCACAATGATGGCTCTAATGTCGTGTTTCATCATGGTTTCGGTTGCTACAACAGTAGTAGACATTATAGGAGCTTTCATTTACGATTCTTTCAAAAATGACAAAATAGAAGATGACGGTGAAAGGCAGCACTTGGAGCACATGATTTTGAATCTCGAGACAGTAGGTGTGCCGTTCAATCACGATGATTTACAAGTCCTTCCCAACGTATCAATAAAGGAATTTTTGCAGCTCTTGCAACGCGATATTGTGAAGCTGAATTCTCTCGCTTTGCATATCAGTAGAGACCTCACAGAAGCTGGCTTCAATCGTCATGCTTCCTCAAAAAAGTCTTTCAGTGACGCTGGTACAAATAAGCAAGTTCGATACAAGTGTTACTTAATTGGTCCGGACAAATCTGAAATTTATCTGACTGGTGGGCCCCAAACAATTGGACGTGGAAACGGTAACTGTATCTCAAAGCGAATTTCTCACAAGCAGTTAAGTATACTGGCAAACACATATAATGGTACTGCTATACTTCGAGGGCTTCACACCAAAAATATGTCTGGTATTGCTATTTCTGGCGGGGCATGGCAGCCAATAAGTGGAAACGATGAGGTAGAGTTAGAAGATGGTGATATGATAGCGTTGCTTTTAGATGAGAAAAATCAGGAGACATCTGTCGAGGGAGTGTTTGTGTACAGGTCAGAATCTCTTGTTGGGAAAAAAGCGAAGAGCGGCTGGCTTGATTGGGTCCTTTAGCTGTTAAAACCTTTGTAAAACATTTCTTTCGAACCATTATTGTATGCATAAGTATATTTAAATTGTACATAATAGAGGTTTTCCACGGGTGCGTCCTAGTCCTTCGGAAGAGTAGTTAACATGTAAGGTAAATTTTTTTTGTTTCAGGTGCGTGTGTGAAAGTTGTGACCCAAAAAGCCCCCGCCATTTTCCCCCCAAAAAATTTACTCACAACCCCATCAACAAGGAAAATATCTTTTTATTTTGCCTTTGACCTTGATCAAGCCTGTAACCACACTGAAAGCCACTTCTATACTTCGCTTGCATGTCCAGATTTCACCATATGCTTTCAAAATCTTCTCGCCCTGTTATCACAGCGACTATCGTGCGATGTGGCGTCGGACGGTCTATTTCAAGACAAAACACTCGTGAATTCCGTAACGACAAATTTTATGCGATCCGTGACGTCAATAGTGGCGAGCTCAACCTGGGCGAGGCAATTGTGGAAGCAACGAGTACACATCCCATCCCTGTTGATGTTCATTACTCGTTTGCGCGTGCCCCGCATTTTCAGCAAACTCTTGAGGATGCAATTAATGACCAAATTAACATCGAATACAACGTGTCCTACATCTATCATAGCATGTATGCATTCTTCTCGAGAGATAATGTGGCACTTGACGGATTTGCTCAACACTTCAAGAAAGAATCGCTTGAAGAACGCTCGCATGCCGAGTTACTAATGGACTATCAGACCAAAAGGGGGGGTAAAGTATCTCTCCAGGCTATTATGCCACCTCAGCTTGAGTTTGAGCATGCCCAGAAGGGCTGTGGGCTTTATGCACTAGAGTTGGCGCTCTCGTTGGAAAAATTGAACTATGATAAATTACTTGAGTTACACAAAATTGCTGACGAGTGCGGGGATGCGGCAGCGTGCGACTTTATCGAAGGTGAGCTATTAAAGGATCAAATTGACTCAGTAAAAGAGAATGCTGAGATGGTTGCAAGTTTGACTAGAATGGGTGCTGATGGACCTCATGGTGGATTGGCAACTTGGCATTTTGATAAAATGCTAAAAAAATGAGAAAAGTTGTAAATCAAATTTGTTGTATCGTTTCTTGTGTAAGTTTTATACTTTTCCTTACCTAGAGAAGGTCACCTTTCATTCAATTTCTTATCCGAAAGACTTTGTATCTTCATGCAGACTATCACTCTGTCAGCTGCTTAGCAGCTCAGGTCAGCTCCAGCTTGTTGGCTCTTGGTCGTTGGCTGATTTTAATATTTTGAAAATATGACGGGCCCCACCGTACGTAGTACTACGCGACTACGGCGCATATACAAAAACCACGCGCGCTATATACTTTTACTCTTCATAAAAATTTTCAGTTATGCACAGAAAAACAATAACTTTAGCACATAAACCTTGAACGAAAGAAGTAAGACTCCAGAACACATGACGAAACTATTAACCGCGGTTCTGTATGTATTTGCAGTTCTCCTGCTCCCTGGTCTCATGGAGGGTACTGAAGGGAGCGAGAATGATTCTCTGGGAAAATACAGAAAATCTGGCATTCAAGCACCAGAAGTCTCTCCCAATCCCTACGGCCGACTTCTTGTGTATACCTGGGGAATTGGCGGTGCTCGTGTTGCACGTCCTTCGAACCCAAGCGCAACTCCTCCAAATATCGTAGAAATTCCTTCAAAATTTTCGTCACAAGATATTATACATATATCTTTTTCGGGTCACTCAGCTTTCTTACTTCGTTCAGGTGAACTTCTAACTGCAGGAAGAAATGATAGCGCTGGTGGGGGTGGCAGGGGTTCTCCACCAATTGATGACTCTGGACAACTCGGCCGTGATGGAGACATAAACAGTGCTCTTCCTGTTACCTTGCCAGATAACGCTAAAGTTACAGCGACATCTTGTGGTCGCTATCACACAGTCGCACTGACATCAACTGGCGAAGTCCTCACCTTTGGCCTGAATGATCGAGGACAGTTGGGCCGCTCAGGTATTCTTGGCTCGACAACTCGCTCGTGTGGGTGTGACAGCGGAGGTAATTGCAACTGCAGCAATGATTCAACTTCAAATAGTAAACCTGGAAGTGCCTGTATAGGCGGTTCAACGTGTCGTTCAGGTATAGCAACAAAAGTATTGTTTGATGGTAAAATACTCGGTTTTGATGACAAATGCAAGGCGAAAGCTGAGTGTCAATTAAATACGAGAGCAGTTGCTGTTGCAGCTGGAAGATATTCTTCTGCGGCAGTTTTTGAGGACGGAACTTTAGTAGTATGGGGACTCATCGCCTGCGGAACTGCTTCGGAACTTTTAGAGAAGAATGAATATACTGAATCCAGCGATATTCGTTCTAAACTGCTACATGACCCAAATTTTGCTGCTTCGCCTAGAAATATACGTTTAGATCCTCCTCCCAAAGAAGGCGTAAAGATATTGGACGTTGCTTTAGGTTACGTCCACTTAGTAGTTCTGACTAGCGATGGTTCGGTATACACGTGTGCAACAGGATTTGATGGCTACGCTGGTATTGTTAAGCAGAAAAATGAGCTTACCTCGGGATTAGGAAGGAAGATCGATTCGGTCGAAGAAGCTCTTAAGCTCCAAAAAGTTTTATTTCACTCCAGTTCAAATGAATTCATCGAAGTTTCCACTGGCAGGTGCCACGTACTAGCGCGCAATAAAGCAGGAGAGGTGTATAGTTGGGGTTGTTCCCGTAAGTCTCTTGGTCGAACTAGTGGTGAACAAGAGGAACCCGGTCGCGTCAAAGGTGCAATAGAGGATGAATATATTAGTAGCGTTGCATCTGGAGAATATTTTTCATTAGTGTCCAGTCTTACTGGTAAAGTATATGGTTGGGGTTCAAGCTCAAATGGCCAATTAGGCCAAATATCCTCACGAGATGAAGAAATACCATTTCCTATCGATGATATAAAAGGAAAGGTTGTAAGAGTAAGCGCTGGGTATCAACATGCAGGAGCAATTGTCGGGATATAAAGTGAATAAACGAGAGAACATCAAAAAGATATTTCCATTTTACTTCTTCAAGAACATTTTTGTATCTGCTACTAGTTTTCCAAACTTGTGATGCTTCACACATTTGAGTAATTCTCTTGTAGGTCAATCGAACTTTGGAACAGATGGTGGCCTAATAGGACGCACACCACCAGCATTCAAAACAATTTCTTCTGCTTTTGGGTCACAGTATTTCGAAATCTTGTCGTACTCTTGCTTGACCTAGAGGAAAATCACCATTAGTCTCGCTAAAAGTTGAAACAAGCGAGTATGTAAAAGACCTTTCCCCAAATATGCTCTGATAATTCGACAGGAAGATCTGCCTCTTCACCTAAGTTTTCAGCCCACTTTCCAGAGTTCGAAACATCAATTTCTTCTCCTAGTGAAAGGCCCACTCCCTGGATAGAAAGTCATTAACATGTTTGAAAAAATAAGATTATACCGTGTAGTTGACAATCCTTTTTTCTCCAATGTCCTTTTCTGAGCTTGATGGTGGTGGCATTATATCATATGTTGCCTTTAAAAAACATTGAGGCAGACTTCGACTTATTGTACAATATTTACCATTGCCAATGGATAAAAGTGAGTTTTCGCAGCTGATTTCTTCGTACCAAGCTTTTTCATCATTTCAATAGCTTGAGGATCGAACTTGTCAGGAATTAACGTTCCGTCAGCCTTCCGTCGGTCCCTCCCTCCAGCAGGTGCGATCCAAATTAAAAAACCGCCTTCCTGTAACTTTTTCTGCATCTCCTACAAAATGAAGCACAACTAAGATAACACCATTTCATAAGTTTTTTACATACCTTAATGGTGGTCAAATTCTGCTTCATTTTTGTTGCCTTTAGCTCAGGAATATCGTCCTACATGAAAATTGAAGGACGAACATAAAATATTTACATATATTGGACCATATGCTTCTTGGAATTAACACATAAAAGATTTTTCCCCATGCTGAACGGCTTTGCAAGAAGATCCGTGATAACACGGTCACCAGCCACATAGGTAACCTAAAAATTTATCCCAGTTTCGCTTGAATAACAGAAAAAACTAACCTTTTCGCCCAGACCAGGATGAGAAACTTCTGTAAGTAGTGGAATGAATGCCGCGTCTCCCTTTTTTAGTATTAATCAGATTCAAACTTTGAACAGCCCCACAAATATTTTATCATACCTCACTTTGATGATTAGCAAATAAAATGACATTTTCACTGCACTGCAGTTAAAAGAGAATAAAATACAAATGCGATTCTATTATGAAATACATTGATCTGATTCTGTATCTTAGTCCATTGGTCTGGATGCATCAAAATGGAGCGGTCAAAATCGATGAGAGAGCCAATATACATATTAGCCATCTAGCATAGAGCAACTCAAAAATTTTCCTAAAACTATCATTAAATTATCACCTGATAGTAATCATAAGGCTCACGAATTGCCTTATGATACGAGGGGAATTCGTAAGGAATTCCCAGGAACTGTTCAATGTAAGCTTTCACCATGTCCTATAAAAACTTAAGTTAAGAGAACAAGTACTCTTGAAGCTTTCTTCACCTTGAAAATAAATGTCACGGCTTTCGAAGCTTTCTTCTCATCTTTGAGTGCTATACATAGCTGAGACTAAAGTTCGCAATTTATTTTAATTATACATTCGTGTGTTCCAAATATTGAACCTTATAACTATTCAACAGACCATCAAATACAACTTGAATCTTCTCTGGAAAAATGTTAACGAGCAGTCGTAGGCCAACCTCACCGGGAAGAACATCCACTACGAGTTTTGCTAATTTCACCTTTGCCTGCAACCAAAAATGTAAGAGCACTTTTGATATCATTCGCGCATCACTAACGTCTGTTGGCATGAAGCCGATCTTCATCACGGTGCTTGGGGGGCACGTGCGTAAGTGATTACTTCCCCTCCTCACAACTCCAGTCTTGTGTCTCCTAGGAAGAGCAGTGCCATTTATACACTGTGAACGACAATCAAATATTGAACCTTATAAATATCGTTAATCTCCATTACCGCCGATTTAGAATATGTCAAAAGACTACTTTGTGCCAACATCTCTCAGCTTGGTGAGCAAAGGTTTGAAACACTGCTCCTCCGGACCTTAACTTTATCGGAAACTTTAGGGTTTGAAAAATATGGCAAAGAACATAGGGTTAAATTGATAGAACCGTTCACCCGTTTTTCACAAGAAAGCCTTTTCCTACCTATTCTGAATAAACAGAGTTATTGTTACGCAGATTCTCGCTTTCAGAAAAGCTCAAAGATGGTAAAATACTGTGATAGACTTATTTCTTTGTTCTTATCCGGTTTTGTTTAATTTAAAAAGGTTTCCGGGTGCCGAATGTACGTTAATGAATTTCCAGAGGTTGACGAGGTTGTCATGGTTCAGGTACTTGTTTTTCTCAGTATTTAAGGGAGGATGATTATCTTACGTGCGTACTACTTTGCTTTAGGTGAAACGTGTTGCAGAAATGGGAGCATATGTGCAGCTTCTTGAATATAACAACATAGAAGGAATGATACTGCTCTCGGAGCTTACAAGACGCAGAATAAGGTCTGTCTCAAAACTTATAAAGGCAATGACATATCTGTATATTTTGATTGTACATAACTCTTGTCAAAACAGGTAGGGAGGATTGAGCCTGTTATGGTACTCAGAGTAGATAAAGAAAAAGGATATATCGACTTGTCGAAAAGGTAAACATCTCTTTTAAGTCAAAAAATAGTAAAAATGTATGAGCAGACGTGTGTCCCCTGAGGATATTCAAGCTTGCGAAGACAGGTACAATAAAAGCAAAATGGTGCATTCAATAATGCGGCATGTTTCCGAAACCACGTCCACTGATTTGCATAGCCTATATATTGTGCGTTTTCCCCTTGTCTTTTAAGTACTTATTTTGAAATGATTTTGAAAATTGTAGAGTCTTGGTTGGCCTCTCTATGCAAAGCATGGCCATGCTTTTAACGCATTCAAAGCAATGGTTAATGATCATAACTTGATTTTTTCCGATTCTTCTCTTGATAATGAAGTTATAAATGCGTCTGTTAAACAAGCATTAATTAAAGATATATGTCGTCGAATGACTCCACAACCATTGAAGATTCGAGCTGATGTGGAACTTACTTGCTTTAGTAGTGATGGTATTGAGTGTATTAAAGATGCCATGCGAGCTGCAGAGAAGGTTTCAACTGATGAATGCAAAGTGAAAGTCTCATTGATTGCTTCGCCTCTTTATGTGGTCACTACCCAGACACTCGATAAGGAATCTGGAATAGCTGCTATTGATGCAGCAATCCATGAAGCTACGGTACGACAATAATTTAGAAAACCTCAATTCTTCAATATTCTGTTCCAGGTTTGTATCAACATGAAAAAGGGGAAGTTGGTTTTAAAGGAGGCGCCACGCGTTGTGAGTGAAAGGGATGACAGATTACTTGCAGAATCGATGAATGAAATTAACAAAGATTCAAGTGAATCTGAAGACTTGAGTGATGATTAATTTGAATGTCTTCTGGAACTGGGGCGGAAAAGTGACAGAGGTCTAAACCACTGAGTTTTATATTTTAGCTTTCCATAGTTTAAGTTGTACTGCGAACATATTCTCTTTAACTTTATCCGAACTAAATTAACTATTTCAACTAAATTACTCTAAGGTCAATTACAATGCATGCAATATTATCTTGTGTACGATTTCTCAAGGCACGTCGGACAAGCGCATCCGCAACCTCTGTCATAGAAAGCATTGGATCGCTTTTTAGCTTTGAACGTACAAAAGTAACTGCTTGGGATCCATTCATGACATCCCAAATTCCATCCGTAGCAATAATAATGAATTCATCATCAGTAGATCTGTTAAGCTCGTAGACATGAGGTGAAGCAATGACTGGAGGTGCATGAAGAGTTGAAGTTGTTGCCTGTAAGTTTCCATCATATCGGAATTGCTCTAAAAGCTCAGATCGTCCACCTTTAAATTCGTAGTCTCCGAAAGCACGACTAACTGCCAATATTCCACAGACTCGCTCCTGAGTAACCCAACCGCCCGTCATTGCAATGCGCTCAATTTCATTTCTTCCACTCTTCGTTCGTGATGTTGGGCGGTGTTCCTCTGTTAGTGAAATTGGTTTACCCTTTCTGCCAATAACTGCGCTACTATCACCCACATTTGCACAAATGATTTTATGCTCATCTATGAAACATATTGTTGCTGTGCTTCCACTCCAACATTCTGGATCACCTAACGTCGCAATATGATCAATTAATGCACTATCTGTCAACCTAAATATATCTTGAAGGCTTTGTGGGCTTATAACCTGAGCTATTTCACTGGATGTTATGTCACTTTTCATAAACGGAATATTGTTACTTTGTCTTTTGATTTTTATTTTCAGCATATCAAATAGCTTTCGCTTAAGGAAAAGAGCACTAGATGAACCACCGTGGCCATCAAAAATACTAGCGTACATAAGTCCAGCTCTCAAATTTTCCTTAACAAACCACGCATCTTCCATAGTCTCACGTGGGCCTATAGCCTCAGCAACCCCCCATTTCAAAACGGGAATCAAGGTTGTAGACCTCGGCGTTCCATGACTACAAAGCGGATTACTAACACTCCTCCTCTCTTTCATTGAAAAATCACTTTTCAAGCACGATGATCTTCCAAGAGTTGTTGGGTTATGCTTTCGGTGTAGATTCGTGCACCTCATGTCTGGATTTCCTGAAAAAAATAATAAGGTCTACAACCTCCTGTGGCTAAAAGTTTAGGATAGTGGGATTTTAAGATAGAAAGGAATTAAAGCAAATCGGAAGTACCTGTTAATAATTATATCGCCAGTTCAGTCTTTTACAGATGAAGATGAATTGACACAACGCAAATTTTTTAATTCTCTCTCGAGCTCAAGGTTTTCATTATATTTAGGGTATTGAAGGAATATAAAATTTTGTTAAAAAATGAACCTTTCCCCTTATAAAAGTGAACTTTAGTAAATACTTAGTGCTAGATTTCTCATGCATGTTTTTTGGTCTACAAATATTATAAGTGAGATGATTGCCATGTGGAACATCCAAGACATACCAGAAGGAAAGTGAAAAGTGTTTCTAATCAATGAAATCCCCTAGGATTGAATATTCAGAGACTCCAGACTATGTTCCAGTAAAACGCCGTAGAAATTTTCCTTACCCTCCATCAACAAGGGACAACAATTTGGCGAGAGAACATTCACACAAGGAAAAAGGATCGTCACTCCTTTTAAAATCATTGGAACAGAGTAGAAACTCACCAATCAGCACTAACTCTCAGAAAATAGCTGAAACTGAGGCCACCTTGTTAAAATCTATATTGGTAATTTATTAAAATTGTGATATAAACCATCAGCTTTATTATTTTCAGACAAAAAGAGGTTTACTCTCTGCTGCAGAGTTGGTCAGTGGTATAAAGCATGAAAGCTCCCTGCAAACCGGCTGGACAGGTTGGACCTTCTATTATCTCTTACTATATCTGAGTTCAACTTTCAACTCTCCTTCAATTTTTGCCTCCAAAAGATTCCTTTTCTCTTGGGGAAAAAGAGTGCCGCGAAATTCGCAGTAAATTATGTATGAGTGTAGAGGGTATGTGTTCTTATCGTTAAATAACTTGTTATCACCTAAATCGTAGGTGAAGTAGTTCCCATGCCATCTTGCTCCTTCTTAACCATGGGTTTACCCAATAGAATTCTACTTAAGCTTCGACAAAAGGTAAGTCATTGGAATTTTTGCAACACAACAAGATGTATAGAATTTCTTTATTCGCAGGGCGTTTTGAAACCTACTGCGATACAAATGCAGGGAATACCAGTTATTTTGGGTGGACGTGATATGATTGGGATAGGTGAAATCAACCCAATTTGATGTTTCTTAGGGACTAAGCCTTCAATTCTTGCTCAGCTTCAACTGGCTCTGGGAAAACGCTAACCTTTGTTCTTCCTATTTTAACCTCTATAATGGTAAATGCATCGTTATTCTAATCTAATAGTCAACTAAGATTCATAATTTCACTGCGAAATTGGAATGTAGATTGAGCAGCAACGAATGTCACTTATATGTGGAGAGGGCCCTCTCAGCTTAATAATTTGCCCGTCGCGGGAGCTTGCTCGCCAGACGCATGAAATTTTACTGTCGTATTCTCAAAAGAGGCTGAAAGAGGTACTCGTGCGCATTAGTATATTTAATTATTTGAACATTTTAGCAGAAAAAAAGTGAATCAATTTCCGCTGTTTTATGTATAGGGGGTATAAATGTTCAGGAGGTCATGAAGGAACCAGATTTTGAAGGAGTTCATGTATTGACTGCAACTCCCGGTCGTTTAAGAGATATGTTGTATAGAAGAGATCTAAATTTAGATATTTGCAGGTATTAACATATCTTTTAGTGATGCCTTTTTTAATCAAGAATTGTCATATTCTTATATTTTAGGCTTGTTTGTCTAGATGAAGCTGATAGGATGGTAGATTCTGGTTTCGAAGATGAAATACAAGAAATTTTCAGTTACTTTAAGACGCAACGTCAAACGATTTTATTCAGTGCAACCATGCCATTCAAAATAAAAAAATTTGCGGAATCTAATCTGGTAAATCCAGTTACCATTAATATTGGTAGAGCAGGGGCTGCAAATTTGGATGTAATTCAAGACGTAGAGTGTGTAGAAGATGGGGACAAACTCACACACATTCTTAAAAGCTTGACAAAATCTGCTCCTCCTGTGATTATATTTTGTGAAAATAAACGGGATGTAGATAGAGTTCATGAGTATTTGCTGCTCAAGGGTGTCGATGCAGTTTCAATACATGGTGGGAAAGATCAAAGCGAAAGAAATAAAAGCATTGAGCACTTTAAGGTTTGAATAATTTTGATATATATATATATATATGTATGTATCCTGACTTCTACTTATTTTTTAGCGTTTTCTCAAAGATGTTCTTGTCGCCACGGATGTGGTTTCGAAAGGCCTTGACTTTCCTGCAATTAATCATGTAATTAACTTTGACATGCCAACTGAAATTGAGAATTATGTACATAGAATTGGGCGGACAGGTAAGAAATGAGTATTTCAAAATGACGTAGAATAACTTGTTTTATGATAGGGCGTGGTGGTAAAACGGGCATAGCAACAACGCTGATCACTCCCAGTCAACCCGAATTAGTTTTAAAGGACTTGAAACATTTACTGGTTGAGGCTAAACAAAAGGTTCCGGAATTTCTCAGTTTTGCAACAGAAGAGAAACCTCTGGAAGAAGACAAAGAACTCATTGCACTCACAGGAGTGCGTGGGTGCGCATACTGCGGTGGCCTTGGTCATCGAATAGGTGATACACTTTTGATTCACTCAATATTTCATATTTACTGTTTTTAAATAGGAGCATGTCCAAAACTGGACACCCTCAATGAAAAAATTGCATCAAGAAATAAAAACTCTCTATTTGGGAGTTCTGAATGTTTTGGAGGAGAACTATGATTAAAATTTCAATATTCATATCCTTGGGCAATTATATTGTTGACTGAAATCCTAAGAATTTCTCCGTAAAGAAATACAGCTTTTGAACTTAGTCCCAGTATTAGTTTGCCACTCTTAACGCTTCCTTAGTAAAATGCCTGTGCTGCAGAAGTACTTGTATTATTTTTAACAAGCTCAATGAAACTTCCAAAATATATTGTGAGTGCCTTCAACCTACCTTTTACACAATTAAAGTCAACCTGGACAAATGAATCAACAGGAAAAAAATCAAAGAAAGCATTTTTGTCATCACCTCCCAAGGAATTTGTACTCGACTCTGAATTAATCCGAGGTCGGTATTTTTAGGCAGAAAATATATGACATTTGGTGTGATTTCCAGTGCTTTTTCGAGTAACTCTATCCCGTTTAACCCTCCTATGTACATATTTTCTAGCTTAAAACTTTCGTTCTCGATGTAGTAGTCCGGGCCGCCCCACGGTGGTGATAAAAAAATTAAATCTGGTTTCAAAACAGGGCACAATGTCAGGAAATTAGTGCATACAAAGTCTATCTTATTCCCGAGAAAGTTCTTATCTGTGTTGAATTTCACCTGAGGAGAGATAAGTACATTTCAGTATTTAGACAAGATCAAACCATCTTTATGCGAGAAATGTTGATTTCACAGGAAATGACGTGGGCACCAGTGGAAGCAAATTCAGCACTATTACTGCCAGAGCCTGAAAAGGCGTCAACAACTAGTAGTGGTATCTTTTGAGTTTGAAGATTCCGAAGAATACATCTCTTCGCTTGAAGAAAAGCTATAATTTGTGGCGTGACTGAATACCACGACTCATAATCTAAGCGTATCCCTTCTCTCCAGCTTGTGAATAAACGATAGCGCTGAATCCAGTATTTTTGATGGGGTACTTCCGTAAATTCATTCACTTCCATATCGTTGTTTATTCAATTTCGTTGAAACACCTCCAATGCCGTGTTCTTTCCAAAATACGGTAATTATGGTAGCAAATGTATTCTAATCAATATTCAGATCCGCGCTAGCAAATAGAATTAGTAACATCGTTAAAAAAGTGTGGAAAAGCAGAAAAGGAAACGTAAGGAGGGTAGAGACCAATTTCCGAGGAAAACTCCAAAGATTTTTTTCGGTATGGATATCCCCTGTTTCAGTATCAACTTTACCGGAAGCCGAAAGCTGAGGCAAGGAAAATAACTAAAACAACTAGCGTCTTGTAATAAATACGTACACGTGTAATTAAAGTAATGAACAATCAAGCGTAGTAATAATAGTTCGTTATCGAACTAGATACGAGTAGTTCAACGGATAGATAACTGAGAAAAACTGCCCGAACTCGGTGCAAGCCCCTTTCAGTCCTATTCTAACTTATTTTAATATTAGTCACTGAATATCATGTTTCGAGTATTGCTGTAATCTGCCTTGTTTTCGAAGCTCTCGAATTAGCTCTTCTTGCGAAATCTGCCGAAGAGAATCTATTTCATCTTGATATTCAAGAAAGTGAAAGTTTAGTGCAATATTTGATAGGTGCATTGCTGTGTCTTTTATATCAGCGCAGCTTCGAAATAGATGTAGCTCACACCAAATCATCATTATGTCGTATGCTCGAGCTGCTTCCCTTTCTTCATCAAAACATCCCAGAGAGGTTGGCTGTGAATATGAAATGAATAATGAAAAGAACTATTAGCGTGAACTCAATTATTTGAATGTATTCACCTTTCCCTGACGACGAAACTGTGCCTCCCAGCGCTGCGTGGGGAAAGTTTGATGAACCCCTCGGTACTAAAGTATAAATATGAATCAAATAAACATTCAAATACTCTGATAAGAAACCTTTGAAGTATAAGTTCTTCCTTTTGTTGCAACGCGTTGCTTTGATACTTTGTAAGGAACTTGGAAATTTACACCAGCACCATTGATTACGACCTGTAAATCTTGGCTTTCACATATCATTGGATCGGATGACCAAGATGCAATCATATTATAACCGGAATAACCATATAAATTCTTCCAAACGGAATATGAATCTGAACTCTTCTTTTGAAATAAATGGAAAAAGATTTAAAAGTATTTACCCACCTTCTTGGAAAGAATTGAAGGTGGATTGGTGAAAGTTGCAGAACTCATCTCTAAACTATGCGCGTACATCTCAACGAATGGTTGATACCATCTTTTTTCTTCTCTTTTTGCGTAACTTCATACTTACGTCAGAATACCGACTCCTAAGAATGAAGCTTCGTACTCTGTATTGTATCAATGTTCATAGCGTCAATAAACGAAGATCTTTATGAACGTGCAGTGAAATTGAGCATACGTACGGAAAATAATGTTTCCGCATATTACAAGCTTATATTTATATAAGTCGTTAGTAGCTGAGTTGGAAAACTCCGTATGATGCAAACGGCTGAACTACGTAGTCTTTCTTACTTTTTTTTCGATCAACACAGTCTATATATCCAGGGTTTGGCATACATGTATTTAAAAGATGAGAAGATTTTGTTATGAGTTTATTGGAAAGGGGATATTTTTTGATTTCTATTTTCTTTTCAAGACTGCCGATGAAGCACGATCACTCTGTCAGACTATCGCACAAAAAAAGTGCAAGGAGAAAATAACGCTTACCTAGACTCCTTTCAATAAATCCAAACATATAAACGCACATTCTTCAATAAAATTTCTCAGTGCAGTAAAGGACCGCGTAAAAATAAATTAAAGCAAAGTTTATTCAATATTTCTTGTTACAAAAATTTACTTCACGAGTACCAAATTATGAACGCGTACGTACTTTCTGGTCCGATCAGCAACTTCAAGCATGGTTAACTTGAAGATGAAAATTTTGGCAGATCTAAATTTGAAGCGTTGGAAGCTAACATCTTTCCAGAATGGAATGAGTAGCTATCAAGAATACGTAAGTAGTCAAGGGCAGATAAAATCAAACTCGGCGAAAATTTTCAAGGTTCGTTGCACAAGGAAAACATTCTTCCAGATAACTATTTTTAAAGGCAAACGTGCAAGCATTTGCAACTCCGGCTGAAATTTATATGGCCATTCTTGAATCAACGTTTTTTCCTTTCGACAAGCAAGTTATACAGGAATATTCACAGTTGATTCGAAAATTGGATGAGAATAATACCATTATTACCATGAGATTTAAGCGCGATGTTCAGTTGATTTTTAAGGTATTTTAATGTCTGCTGTATCGAGCTAATGTTAACAACATATTGAAGAAAAACTCTGGTCACTGCTTTTTACGTACGGTATATCCAAGGGAAGATGGTTCCTATTTAATTTCGTTTCAGTTTAGTAAGACAAACAAGGTTGAAATCTTTATTTCATACTTCTTGACTGATATTCTACGCTTTTAGACTCATAGCCTCACCAGAGACATCGAAGGCTTTCAGCTTTTATATGAAATTTCTCCTTCTCTGATCTACTGTAATGATAAAGTAAATGTTGTTTCGCTGGTATCATGTTATACTTTGAATGATGGAACATCAATACATCAAATTAATGGTAAGTCAAATTTTCATTGATTCTGTCACAGCTGAATTTTAATTAGGTTCAGACAATCTCCCACGTAAATTTTTGGAAGTGCTTTCTTCTCTTCTGAGAAATTTTAACACGAAGGTGACTTGAAGAACTTTTACCAATTTTTTAATTGAAAGTATAATTTTTCAAAGCTCGATCAATCTCGCCTGCGATATGATTTACAGCATATAGCTACCAAAACTAAATTGGTGAATAATCAAAACTTTGCAAAGGTATGGTAAATCTGCTGAATAATCGCATATTGTATTTTTTTGAAGGGGTCCCTACCTACTCATTTTTGGAGTGTCCCAACTGCCAGTGATTTTTCCATTCGAGGTAGCAACTATCTACAAGATCGGAAAAAGATTCCTGCTAAAGAACCATTCGGAAAACTTGTTGCCGTCGATTGGTTATTTGACGATAGAAAAATAATTGATGTCTGTTCACGCCAGCGCGGCACGTTCAAATCTTCTCTCGAGGTATATAATTTATCAGTTTATAACCTGGAGAGAACGTAACACTACTTCAAGAAATATTGCAATGCCAAATCTATTATATTTGCAATCAATCTTCAAGTTCCAGCTGGTCGCCGTCATTTTTCTCTTGTACTTTATTACAAGATCGAAGCAGTATTTATGGAGGTAATACCGAGCCTAAATATAAAACTTGAAGATTTGAGAACTGTTTATTTAGGGAGCTATGATGGAAAGTTTTGTGTCTTGTGACGATAAGTATAGGAACTCTCGATTCAAGCTCATTCCAAATGTTTCAACGGTAGGGCTTGCTCGCAGGAAACACAATAATTATTACTTACTGTTATTATCGCAAGGGCCCCTGGATTGTGCAGAGTTCAGTTGGACGGAAACCTCTCATAGTTGGAGGCGCATTACGGGTAATTTTTATACTAACAATGTTTTGAAATTTTCGAAGCTCATCAACTTATCTTTAGGTTGATTATCACAAGAATGCTGATTATTTTGAAGTAGATATTGATATAGGGAGCAGCGCTGTTGCATCTAGTATCGTGAGATTTGTCTTAGGGTAAAGGTATTTTGGACTCATTCTATTCTTTAAGTACTTTTTTGTGCAGTTACGTGCGTTTGCTTGTTGTTGATCTATGCTTTCTAATAGAAGCCCAATCGGAAGAGGAATTGCCAGTGAGTAGTATTTATCTCCTTATATCACATTGATTCAATATTCTAAATTTAAAACAGGAAAAATTGCTTGGCTCCGTAAGAATAATTCACTTGGAACCAGACTCTGCAATTCGATGCCCAGACTGAACATTTTTGCACATTCTATCTACATACTTCAAATTCAAACATCACGTAACCGCATAAGTTCCTCAACAATACCTTTATCTGCCAGCGTGGATATATCACCGAAAGAATCATCTTTGCACGCAATTTTGCGCAGAATCCTTCTGAGTATTTTACCACTTCGAGTTTTGGGCAAGTTAGGAGCCCAATGTATTGTGTCCGGGGCTGCAAAGGGGCCAATTGTACTTCGCACACATGCTATGAGTTCTTTCTTAAGCTCTAGGGTATATTCAACACCATCAAGCAATGTAACATATGCATAAATCCCTTGTCCTTTTATGGCATGCTCGATTCCCACCACTGCAGCTTCTGTACATAGAGAATGTGAAACCAGAGCACTTTCGACCTCAGCAGAACCTATTCTGTGTCCAGATACATTAATGACATCATCAACACGTCCTGTAATCCAATAATATCCATCTTTATCTCGTCGTGCTCCGTCACCCGTAAAATAATATCCAGGAAAAGGCTTAAAATATGCAGTTTCGTAGCGAGCATGATCGCCATATATCGTCCGCATCATAGATGGCCACGGTGATTTGATACAAAGGAGACCTTCGCATTCACCTAAAAGTTCTTTTCCCTGCTCATCCAAAATTACAGGTTTTACGCCAAAAAAAGGCAAAGCGGCAGAGCCAGGTTTTGAAGGAAACGCTGCAGGTAATGGAGTAATAAGATGCCCCCCTGTCTCAGTTTGCCACCAGGTGTCAACTATAGGACATTTACCATTTCCAACAACTTTATGATACCATTTCCATGCTTCTGGATTTATCGGTTCTCCTACCGTCCCAAGTAGGCGAAGGCTTGATCGAGAATACTTTTTTACATAACCATCACCTTCTCGCTGAAGAGATCGTATCAGGGTTGGTGCTGTATAGAAGACGTGAACCCCAAATTTATCAACTATGTCCCAACAACGTCCCGGATCGGGATAATTTGGAACTCCTTCAAAAACCAAAGATGTTGCACCATTCAGAAGCGGACCGTAAGTTACATATGTGTGTCCAGTTATCCATCCGCAGTCGGCTGTGCACCAAAATAAATCTCCGGGTTTTAAATCGAAAACGTATTTTGTGGTTGTAGCAGCATAAATCATGTACCCCCCCGTTGTATGAACTACACCCTTCGGTTTTCCAGTAGAGCCAGATGTGTAAAGCATAAAAAGGGCATCTTCTGCGTCAACCCACTCAGTCTCACATGTCGAACTCATTCCGTTTATAGTTTCTCCCCACCAGAAATCCCGCTTCGGAACAAAATTTGACTCCGAAAAAGATATTGCTCGTTCATTCGCGATGCATAAGCAATGCGTAATTCTACATCTGTCCTCGCCTAATTCAATCGCATTATCAACAATTGATTTGAGATCAAGTAACTTTGTGCCTCGTAAAACTGCATTGCAGGTCAAAATAGTTTTGGCTTCAGAATCAATTAGGCGTTGTGACAAGGACTCGGCAGAGAAACCAGCAAAGACAACTCCATGGACTGCACCAATTCTCGCGCATGCAAGCATAGAAATTGGCAATTCTAGGATCATCGGCATATAAATAATGACGCGGTCACCTTTTTCAACTCCAATACTTCTGAGCCAGTTAGCAAGTTTGTTCACCTCAGAACAAACTTCTGAGTAGGACATTGTCTTGTTCTCTCCTAGCCCATTCCCTTCCCAGACAAAAGCAGCAGTATCACCTCGACCTTTGGAAATTTGTTCGTCCAAACAGTTCCAAGCTATGTTAGTTTTTGCTCCAGAAAAGAAGGAAGTTGAGATTGGGCCTTTCGTTGTGTCGAAATTCCCTTGGACTGTATTTGCAGGGTCCCACGGTTCTTTCCAATGGAATTCTGAAGCAATGGCAGACCAAAATGTAGAAGGGTCTGTAATTGATTCATTATACATTTGTTCATATTGTTCGCGAGCTTGTATGAATGATTTTTTCTTGTATTCCTAGGGAAATTTTGTATAAATGTAAAAAATCAAAAACAAGAGCTAAACGGAAACAGTTTACCTCGCTTGGCCAGAGGAAGTCGGCGACATAATCGATTGGCTCAGTGTCATTCATTTTTGAATAAATTTTGAATGCGCGGAATAATATTTATACTGTTTATAGGTGGAATAGTTTGATTTAAAATAAAATTCTGACAATTTTGTCTATTCGCATGGCATAAGGTCCTATCATATTAAAAACGAGGGTTTCTCATACGTGTAGGGTTCATCGATTTGTCCTCAAGTTTTTCTTTTACATCCTTTAAAAAATTTACAGAAAACTTCATATAAATGAGATAGTGTAAAATAGAGCATCTCTTCTTCTTTGACAACTCATCATCTCATAACTTCTCTTAAGGCCCGCGCTCTCAAAATATTTGTTAGTGCACGAGACGTTGATTTTGAATAACATGCTTGTACTAAGTTGCCCGCCAACTTGCCTCACACAGTTTACGAGGACGGATAATAAAGTTTTCAGAATTTCAGCTGTGAAACCCAAAGTGAAGGGTCCTCGAGTATATCATGAGATCAAAGCGGTATTGTTCTATATAAAATGTGCAATTATTAGGAATATTTCTTGTTTCAAAGGTAATTCCAAGTTTACAAGGGGACGCATCTAGTCAGTTGCCTCCCGACTTGCCATCTTATATTTTCAAAGAACGCATTGTTTACCTGGTAACTATGAACCGATAATTATTGCTTATATGTATATTTCTTCATTATAGGGCATGACATTAGTACCTTCGGTGACTGAACTAATCCTTGCTGAACTGTTATATCTTCAATACGAAAATAACATTAAACCGATCCATTTATACATAAATTCAACGGGAACATCAAAAGTATTTTTAGTATTTTCGTATCAAAATATTGAAGTGTTTGTTATTAGGAGGGTCAAAAATATGGGTACGATTCCGAAGCATTTGCAATATATGATACAATTCAATATGTCAAACCCCCTGTACACACCATTGCTATTGGTACAGCTTGGGGTGAAGCTGCAATGTTGCTCGCAGCTGGTAAAAAGGTAGAACTAAATAAAGTTTTCCTGTCTTTCATTTATGCACTTATCACAGGGTCACAGGGCTGCACTTCCATCTGCTAGCATAATGATTAAACAACCAATAAACTCATTTCGAGGACAGGCATGATTATATTTATGATATGTATGTCTATCACTCTTATTATTAAAACGACAGGCCTCCGAGTTAGAAATTCAGCGCAACGAAACTAGAAATACAAAGTCTCAAATGGTACTACTGTTCAAGCTATTTTGGCCATAAATTCTTATCATCCACAATCAGCTTGAAATATTATCTACATCTACTGGTAAGTCGATCGAAGAAGTTGAAAAAGATATAAACAGACCTAGATACTTTGATCCACAAGAGGCGAAGGAGTATGGATTGATAGATAAGGTGAAAAAGCAACTCCACTTTCATTTGAGATATATATGTTTAAAAAATTCATCCACAGGTACTCTTAGAATGAATGACATTTGAGATCGGTATACATTAAACTATCATTTAGTTTTTATATTAACAAGAATATTCAAATCACACTAAAGTATCAATGATAGCAGCACGAGTGCTCTCAAAGGATTTATTGTTATCAATACTCCGAATTTTTAGAATTTCTTCTATTACCTGTTTGTTACCTCTCACTATCTTATCATTATGCGTTGAAAAAACTTACATTTAATTCTGTCGAAGTAGTATCTAGCCCGCAAAAGGCAGTCCAGTCATTAGCAATCAATCCCGCAGAAATAATATCACTTCCTCGATTGACCGTACCTGCCGCAAGGGGTACCTTTAAAATAATATCTTTATGTGATTGCAAAAAAATCATTAAGAACATGGACCTGTAAGAGAGAAGAAAGCTCGTCAAGCTCTTGCAGACTTGTTTGTGGGTGTACCAATCCACCTTGGCTCGAAAATTTGCAATAACTTCCAACTAGAGCATTTCCTGCAATAGTCTAACAAAGGCTAACAGATGCGAACTTTTCTCAAACAAATAAAATCACCTCCCTAAAAGCTTCTACACCAAGAACATCACATATTAACTCTTCTGTTTCACGGTCGATATCCGGATGTATAAGGGCTGTATAGTCATTACATGAAATGCAATTTCCAAGAGCTAAAAAAGTCATAAAAAATGTTTAGAAAAATTGGAACTAAAAATTACCAGAAAGTCTCTCCTCAACTCTTTGAACAAGTACAGAATCCGGAAGGGAATTGCGAATGTGCAGTAATTCTAAAATGACGTCATTCAAATATATTCTAGCATAGATTTAAAGTAGATTACCTTGATCAGTAGTAGAGCGTGGAAGCAGTAACCCCTTTTTGTTCCCTAGTACCTAAATTCAAGCAGGGCAACAGCAAAGAAGTTTACAAAATTCTCACCTACACACATTCTACCCACCAAGCGGGTTCCTGCTATACTACTCTTAATCACTGGTATTTCTCGCGAAAGTTCACTTTCAAATAAACTTTTAACAGTAGAACTTCAGTAGGGGGGTATACAAAAAGGTATACAATTTACCTGTAAAAGTTTTCGGAACCTCCTATCGCAGTTATGCAATATGCATTCGTTAAAGTTCCAAAGACACCGATGTCATTACTTCAAAAGTCATGCGAAATATGAATATGACTCATAATATAGAATAGTAGTGAATACCTGCTTTCGTATGCGTGACGGATGGCCATAATTGCATTAATAAAAGGAAAGAATTTTTATAATTTGGTATAATTTGTTTTATTTATACTGCTTTAGGGTATTAGCGTTTAAGGAAGAGAACAATATAGAGTGCCGAAGTTGAAACCTTCAAAAAACGAGACAAAAGTGGAAGAATAGGACTAGCCTCGTTGATTGATACCTCATCTTCCAATCTTATGCACAAATACATAAGTTTTTTAGAGGGTCGTAAAAAAATCCATTCTAATAATTCTTATTTCTTACTTCAAACCTTACAACTTCAAGTGCAATTGATCTCAACCTTATTAAGTAGACATATTGATTTACAATCAACATTTGAGTACAAATTTGAAATATCCCCTTGTTTTAGAAGTGTAATCACATCTTAACGGGCCAGGATCAGGCAAAAACTATTTTTAGTTTACGAAATAGCAGAAGAAAACCAATGGGAGACGAGAGAATTCAATCGTCAATGATGACTAGATTATTTGGTGATGACGCGGATATTGATGTAAAGGATCTTGATACAAATCAATTGATTAATAAACGTAAAAACATAGGAAATATCGTGAACTTAAATGAAAGGAATTCTCATAAAGTTCGTCACGGTAACATAGATACCGGAGTAAATTTTATAAATGATACTGGAGTATCACATTCTGATCGTGATAATAGACCAGATGAAGAAATTTATGATAGTGAGGCTGAGGAGTCTGATGAGGATATTAATTTCTTCGGGTCTAAAGATAAGAAGAGGAAAAAAGAACGGCGTAGAGAAGAGACTATGAAAACTGAAGTGATTGATTTCTTATCTAAAATGGAAGTTGCAGCTGAACAAGATTTAGAGGCATATGCTTTGAAGCTTCCTGCAGTATATAAATTGAAGATGTTACCAGAAGTTGAAATAAAGTTGAGACAAACTGAACTTCAAGAGTTGTTACTGAAAAATGGATTGCTGAAAGTTCTTTACATGTGGCTTAATCTTATGCCGGATGGAAACTTACCAAATATCAATCTTCGCAGTAGTCTCATACGTCTAATTGATATTTTACCTGTCGAAACTGACGATTTTGACAGAAAGGATGAGTTGAAAAGATCGGGCTTAGCAAAAATACTGGTATTTTTGACGACTATTCCTCAAGAAACAGGAAGTAACCGTGCTATTTGCAAAAAGTTAATCGAGAAATGGAGTCGGCCGGTATACGAGCTGTCGTCGGAATATAAGTATATTCATCGAAGTGGACAAGTATATGATGCATATGATTCAGATAACAATGAGTTATCTATGAGAAGAACTAAACGTCCCTCAAGGATTTTAGAGCCCGTGGATGATATGAGCGTTTCTGCACACTCAGGTCCAAGATATGGTGAAAAGGGATATAGGCATCATGCGGAGATACCAGATAGCTCTATCCCTGAATATGTTAAAAGGCCAAGGCTTAAGATGGACCCAGGTGAGGTAAAATCTCGAGGTCAAAGCAATGAACAACGGAGAATAAGGAAACTTGTTGGGAAGGTTTCTGGTCTCAAGAAAAAGACTGGCCAGGCTTACCAACCTTCTGTGGAGGGCCGAGGATTAGTCGGCATACAGAAGTAATACTTTCATATTTCTATGGAAATAGAAATCAAGTTCAGACAGTATATATTCACTAGACCACCTCCTGCCCCCAAGTCGATTTTTACCATAGTTATTTTTTTTGTTTGCATGAGGAAAAAATCACGTCCGTTTCTTTTGTTTTTTGTTCAAACATTTGTGCAATTATACAATTTACCTGGTATGGTACACATAATTTCATCACACTTTAAACGCGTATCACCAATTCAACGCTTACAGAAAGTTATTAGTAACCATAAAA